>JAEEGF012111186.1_pt1 | contig 100513 bp, 91 predicted proteins | sample 9134171 | NCBI WGS metagenome assembly JAEEGF01 (sample SAMN16246542, study PRJNA631951) | gut metagenome | biome: gut microbiome; feature: rumen; material: AP-attached | host: Bos | place: Iran: Karaj | collected 2018-10
GATGCAGTGGGAGATGTCCGTCCATCGGGCGGGCGTCATGGCGCGGGAGTCGATCGGAGGCGTAAACTGGAAGGTGGCGATCTGGGTGTCGAACTGCTGACGCTCTGGTACATGTGCGGCGAGAGGCTGGAAGTCGGAGGGCTCGAGGGCGCCCGTCCTGGGGTTGCGGTTCATGCCGATGGTGCCGCCTGTATAGATGAGAAGAATCCTGCTGCGCATAAAAACAAACGTTTACGTGGTATTTTTGTTGCAAAGATAGGTGTTTTCTCTGAAAAAATGATTATCTTTGCACAAAATTTAATCGAACAACTAAAACAAACAGCATTATGAAGCAATTCAATGACGATAACTTCGTTCTGGAGACCAAGACGGCTCAGGACCTGTATCACAACCATGCGGCCAAGATGCCCATCATCGACTATCACTGTCACCTGATCCCTGAGATGGTGGCCAACGACCATCGTTTCAAGAGCATCACTGAGCTGTGGCTCGGCGGCGACCACTATAAGTGGCGCGCCATGCGTACGAACGGCATCGAGGAGAAATACTGCACGGGCAAGGATACCAGCGACTGGGAGAAGTTTGAGAAGTGGGCCGAGACGGTGCCTTACACCTTCCGCAACCCCCTGTATCACTGGACCCATCTGGAGCTGAAGACCGCCTTCGGCATTGAGAAGCAGCTCTCTCCGAAGACAGCCCGCGAGATCTTCGACGAGTGTAACGAGAAGCTGAAGCAGCCCGAGTTCTCAGCCCGCGGACTGATGAAGCACTACAACGTGGAGTGTGTCTGCACCACCGACGATCCCGTCGACGACCTGCACAACCACATCGAGTATGCCAAGCACAAGGCACAGGACGATCCGATGATGATCCCCGCCTGGCGCCCCGACAAGGCGATGAACATCGAGAAGCCCGAGTTCCCGAAATACGTTGAGCAGCTGGCTCAGGTGAGCGGCGTGAGCATCACGAAGTTTGCCGATATGGTCGACGCCCTGCAGAAGCGTCACGACTTCTTCGCCGAGCAGGGCTGTAAGCTCTCCGATCACGGTATCGAGGAGTTCTACGACGAGGAATATACCGACTCTCAGATCGAAACCATCTTCGAGAAGGCCATGCGCGGCCAGCAGCTCTCTAACCTCGAGGTCCGCCAGTTCAAGAACTGCTTCCTCTCAGTGATGGCCGAGATGGATGCCGACAGCGACTGGACCCAGCAGTTCCACTATGGCGCTATCCGCGACAACAATACCGCGATGTACAATCAGCTGGGTGCCGATACGGGCTTTGACTCAATCGGCGAGTTCAACACGGCGAAGGCTATGTCGCACTTCCTGAACAGGCTGAACATGAAGGGCAAGCTGACACGCACCATCCTCTACACGCTGAATCCCTGCGCCAACGAGGTGATCGCCACGATGCTGGGTAACTTTCAGGGCGGCGAGCCCGGCAAGATACAGTTCGGTTCGGGCTGGTGGTTCAACGACCAGATGGACGGCATGATCCGCCAGATGAACGCCCTCTCGGTGCTGGGTCTGCTGAGCCGCTTCGTAGGTATGCTGACCGACTCGCGCTCGTTCCTCTCTTACCCGCGCCACGAGTACTTCCGCCGCATCCTCTGCAACCTGCTCGGCAACGATGTGGAGAAGGGCCTGCTGCCCAACGACGAGGAGATCCTCGGTCGCATGGTGGAGGATATCTCGTACAACAACGCCCGCAGATACTTCAAGTTCTATTGATACATACAACTGTTACTAATTATACTAAATGTTGTGGATACTTTGTCGATATTCGGCAGAGTATCCATTTTCTTGATGTGTGTAGTGCGGAAAAATGGCAGTTTGTTTTGTATTTCACTCGATTTTCCGTAACTTTGCAGCGTGAAAACGAGTAAATGATCATCAATGAGATACAACGCAGGCTATAATCGTGAGGGTGACTACGAGCACTATACGGTGGCAGAACCGATGCCGCTGCTGGAGTGGCTGTTGCAGAACGTGCAGCAGTCGCGTACGAAGATCAAGGCCACGCTGCAGGGCAGGGGTATCAGGGTGAACGGTAAGACCGTGAGCCAGTTTGACTATCCGCTTGAGCGCGGCATGAAGATCGCCGTGAGCAAGACGAAGCGCAACCAGCAGGGCTTCAAGAGCCGCTATGTGAAAATCGTGTATGAGGACAAGTGGCTCATTGTCATCGAGAAGGCCGAGGGTATCCTCTCGATGGCTGCCGGGCACTCGAGCCTGAACGTGAAGTCGGTGCTCGACGACTATTTCAAGAAGTCGCGCCAGAAATGTACGGCTCACGTGGTGCACCGGCTCGATCGCGATACGAGCGGTCTGATGGTCTACGCGAAGGATATGGAGACCGAACAGATCCTTGAGCACCATTGGCACGAAATCGTGTACGACCGCCGTTATGTGGCCGTCTGCTCGGGTGAGATGAAGGACAACGAGGGCACAATTGCCAATTGGCTGAAGGACAACAAGGCTTACGTAACTTTCTCATCACCAACGGATAACGGTGGAAAGTATGCAGTAACACATTATCATGTTCTGGCGCGCACGACGGAGCACACGCTTGTGGAGTTTAAGCTGGAGACAGGGCGCAAGAATCAGATCCGCGTGCACTCGGCTGACATGGGGCATCCCGTATGCGGCGACCCGAAATACGGCAACGGCGACGACCCGCTTCACCGCTTGTGTCTGCATGCCTGGCTGCTGTGTTTCCATCATCCCGTTACGGGCGAGGCGATGGAGTTTGAGACACCGATACCTGTCGTATTCAGAAAAATGTTCAAATGATGGATAATCTGGGCTATTATATTTTCGTGCTGGTGGCTGTCATCGTGGCCTTCCTCGTGGTTAAGAAGGTGACAACCTGTCTGGTGAAGTCAGTTGTGCTCATCGCGCTGATCGTCATCCTGGCTGCGGTGTACTACTTGTATTTCATGTAGCAGCAGCCGCCGTTTCTTCCTCGAAGCACTTGTCGAAAGCCGTGCGCAACAGCTGGGGCTGGGCGATCAGATCGCGCAGCTCGCTGAGTTTCGCTGCGTTGGGCGAGTTGGGAATCCACAGGCGGATATAGCCGTCTTTGGAGTATTTGTTGTCCATGTGCTCCTTGAAGCGCTTCCATTGACCCTCTTTGTCGAGCTCGGGATAGTTGGCCAGCCCGAACTGAACGGTGCGGCGGATGACGATCCCGGTGTCGATGTCGCGGTCGGCCTCGGCCACAATCTTCCCATAGATGCTGCGGGGCGCCCGGCTGGCAGAAGCCCGATGGTCTTCAACGGCTTCGCGCATGATCTTTATCTGTTCGGGCGAGAACCATTTCTTCAGCCGCGCATCGGCCGCCAGGATCTTGCCCCCGCGGATATGATGGTCGGCCCGATGGCCGATCATCCCCAGATCGTGATACGCGGCGATGGTGTAGACCATGTTGATATCGGCCCCCGTGCTCTTGACGAGCTCGATGGAACGGCGGATGACACGGGTGACGTGCTCGAGGTTGTGAGCGCGGTCGAAGGCTGCATAACGGGGAAGAATCTGGGTCTCGACAAACTCCACCAGATCAAGGCTAGGGCTGTTGCTAATCATAAATTGTTGCGAATATTTTTGCAAATTTACGAAAAACTGATTACTTTTGCAAGAAAATTCGGAAAATAATGATGGAAGAGACACTAATTAAGACCGATTCGCTGAAAGCGTGGCTGCTGGCAGCGCGCCCTAAGACGCTCTCCGGCGCCGCTGTGCCCGTGATGATCGGGGTGGCGCTGGCCTTTACCGACGCCAGGGATTTCTACGAGGAGGGCACGTTCAGCTGGACGGCGGCACTGTTGTGCCTGCTGTTCTCCTTTGCCATGCAGATCGACGCAAACTTCATCAACGACTTCTTCGACTTTGCCAACGGCGCCGACGATGCTGAGACGCGCCTGGGGCCGCGCAGGGCTTGTGCGCAGGGATGGGTGAAGCTCGACTCGATGAAGAAGGCAATCGCGGCAACCACTTGTGCGGCCTGCGTCATCGGACTCCCGCTGGCATATTTCGGCGGGCTGGAGATGATTCTCGTCGGGGCACTCTGCGTGGTGTTCGCCTTCCTCTATACGACCTTCTTCTCCTATCAGGGCCTGGGCGACCTGCTGGTGCTGATGTTCTTCGGTATCGTGCCGGTGTGCTGCACGTATTATGTGCAACTGCATACGGTTACCTGGCAGGTATTCTTGGCCTCCGTCGCCTGCGGACTCGTGATTGACGCGCTGCTGATCGTGAACAATTTCCGCGACCGTGATAACGACCGCGAGGCGGGCAAGAACACCATCATCGTGAAACTGGGTGCTGAAGCCGGCTTGCAGCTGTATCTGGGTGTCGGCGTCGGGGCTGTCATCCTGGGCGGCACGTTCTGGATGAACGGTCATCTGCTGGCGTTCGTGTTTCCCTTTATCTATCTGTTGCTTCACATCCTGACATATCTGAAGATCAAGCGCATCTATCAAGGAAAAGCGCTGAATCTCTGCTTGGGAGAAACAGCGCGTAATATCTTTGTCTACGGTTTGTGCGTCAGTATTGGCCTGCTGCTGGTCTAGGCACCTTTTCTCTAGTTGAAGAAAGGCCAGGATACACCGATGTGGAGCACGTTGCTGTTGGTGGGATAGTGGGGCGTGAGGAAGCTCATCCTGTTGCCTGATCCGCTGTTGATGTGCGTCATCATGATGAAGAACCGCACGCTCTTCAGCTTCATGTTCGCATAGACGTCGATGAAAGGATATCCGCCCAGCTCAATGCGGCTGTCGGCTGTCCTCTGGATGGCAAACTGGTTGATCATCGGGCAGAAGTCGGGCGCATAGTATTTCGTGAAATAAGTCACGTCGGCACCCAGCTCGACGCCCAGCACCTTAGCTATCTTGAACTTCAGATAGAGGTTGGAGAAGAAGTTCCAGGTGGGCAAGGGCAGCACTTCCTTGTTGCTGCTGTTCTGATAGGTGACGACGTTCTCCCAGTTCAACGGACCCAGACGGAAGTTCTGGTGAAGCTGGGCCGTCATGATGTTGATGTTGCCCGATTCCTGATAGACGCCCGCCTGAAGGTCCCAGCGCGCTTCGTCGCTTGCGCTGTAGTTCATCCCGTAATAGGTGTAGTTCTGTATCTCCTCGATGGCGAAGCGTAGTTTGGTATTCGTCTTCTCATAGCTGAGGAGTCCTTCGATGCGGCTGCGGGTCTCCTTCGAGAGATCGCTGTTATCCCACCAGAGGTGTTTGGAGTGATAGGTGCGCTGGAAGAAAACGGGGTGATTGCGGTGGAAATAGGCGCTGGCGGCTACTTGTACGGTGTCACCGAAGAGCGGGAAGTTGACATCGGTGTTGAAGTCGAGATGCAGTTGCCCGGCATTCTCGCCGGCAATCCAGGTTTCCGCCATTACGTTGAAGTGAAAGGTCTTACCCTGTGTCTTGCTGAATTGTCCGCCTATACTGACGTTGTGCTCGTTCCATTTACTCTGTGAAGCGATGCCGTTCAGCGTATCGGGCAACTCATAGCTGCTGTAGTCGTAGGTAAGGAAACCTTTCAGTCCGGCTTTCACGTATTTGTTGAAGCCTTCGAGCAGCGCGAGGCCGAAGGTGTTCTTTATCTGTGATTGCCGGGCGATATCGTAGATGGAGTCGTTGCCCGCCATATAGCCTTTATTATAGTATTTCTTCAGATAGTAGCTGGCATCCGTCTGATAGGCCTGATAGATGTGCTTGTAGTTGTTCCATTCGAGCGTGTGGATGAAGCTCGTGACGGGTACGTATTCGCGTTTCATCGTGGCATCGATAGAGTCCTGGATGGCCTGCAGGCGGTTCAGACTGTCGATGGCTTCATGCCCTTCGACCTTGATGCGGGTAGAGTCGGCAGCGATGCTGAGGGAGTCGCGCTTGGGTTCTGCTCCCATGATTTTAGCTCCGTCGGGGCGCCCCATAGGCTTGGTCACCGGCTTTCGCGGGGATTCATTCCGATCCTTGTTCTTCTCGGCGTCTTTCCGCTCTTTCTCCTTCTTGGATGCCTGCGCAAACTGTCGGGCTTTGATCTCGGCCTCGGTCATCGGCACCTTACGGTAGAATCCGATATTGTATCGATGGGAGAGAAAGAGGTGCTGGTGGTCGTTGCGGTTCCAGTTCTGCGAGAGCACGACAGGATACTCGTTCTCGGCATAGGAATCCTGGAACGACTCGGGGTGAGTCACGTAGTTGTCGTCTGTGATACCGCCATTCTCGGTAGCCTTCTGATGGCTGGCGTTGAAGAAGAGATGGAGGTTGTACTGGTCGCCGATATAGGAGGCGAACACGGTGCCGTTGAAGTGGGAGGTGCTCTGATTGCTGTAATAGCCGCGAGCGTAGGCATAGTCAAGGTCGAAACCTACATTCAGACGCTTGCCGGCATTAACGGCAAAGGTGGCGTCGATATGGTCTTCACCGTTGGTCTTATCGCCGCAGGCGTCATACTCCACGCGGGTATAAGGCGAGAGGGTGTTCATAAAGCGGAACTTCTCAGGGCGCTTCTCCACGAAGCTGTAGGGCTGTGTGAAGATGAACGACTCGCTCTCAGGACGGTTGATGAAGATGCGGCTCAAGCGGGCTGTATAATTGTTACCCGTATTGTTGAACTCGCCATAGACGCCGTTGTTGAAGATGGTGTTCATAAACAAGTGTGACAGCGTGTCGGGCTCAACAGGGATGATGTTGCCGAATTTTCGGTCTATATTCCAAGTATAGATGCCCTTCGGGATTTCCTTGTTCCGGGTGGTATCGTTGTTGTGCTTGTTGAAGTTCTCATTGCGCTGGGTGATATTGCCCGATTCGTCGATCTGGTTAAAGACATCCTGGGCATCGACGTGAATCAGTGCCAACAGCGAGAGAAGTAACAAGCTCAGTCTTTTCGTCATAAGTGTTATTTAATCATTCGCAAAGACGATTCGGCAATCTTGAAACACATCGAAATCAAAATGATGTACAGCCCGAGCTGGTGCCTCTCCTCATTCTTGGAGAGATAGAGGATCACACCGACGACTGCACCGATCATAAAGATGAGGTTCAGAATGTTTCGTATCTTGTCCTTGTTCATTTCTTGTCGTTGAGTAGGGTGTTAAACTTGTTGAAGATAAAGTCCTTGCGGTCAATGGTCTTGCGGCGGAACTTCGCAGAGACGGGATATAGCTTCGTATGTTTCTTGTTGACGGCATATTTGTCGGTAATCCACTCTTCTGCAGAATAGTGTACGGGCTTGCGGGAGAGATCATAGTCATAGGAAATGCGGGTCATCTTGACGTCGGCCTTCCCGTCGGAACAGGTAACGAGCAGCTGGTAGTTTAGCTGTGTGCGGTCAAGCGATAGCGTCGCATTCTTGAAGACCAGCCATTCGTGGAAGACGGCACCCAGTTCGAAGTTGATGGAATCGTGGACGGCCAGCGTGCTGTTCTCAATCTGATTGGGCTCCTGCGTCATCTTGATCAATTGCTCTTTCAGGATGTCATAAATCTCCTGTTTCGACTTACCCGGGGCCTCAATCACAGTCTCCCAGCATACTTTCCCGTCGACAACGGGAACAGCATTCGGTTCCAGATATTTGGCATCGGGATTGGTCTTCTCCACGGGGGCTTGTTCTACACGTTCCCAAGTGTTGTCCTGTGCTGTTGCCAACATCGGCATCAGGGTCAGGAGGGCAATCATTAGTCTTTTCATATTGCGTTGTTTTGTTTTTTCCGCGCAAAATTACGAAGAATATTCAATATTCTCGCAGGGATTACATCGATTAACATCGATTTTGTTATTTTTTCACGTTTTTACCGTCATTTCAATTCCAGTTCCTTCTGTAGCCGGTCAATTTCATCGCGATATTGGGCAGCCTGCAGGAAATCGAGCGCCTTTGCGGCTTCCTTCATCAGACGGGTGGTCTCGGCGATGCTCTTCTCCAGTTGCGGGCGGGTCATGCGCTCAACGATCGGATCGGCAGCCGTCATAGCGGTCTGGTCACCGGGCAGCATCACACGGCGGAGTTCCTTCACATCCGGACGATTCTCCTTCTGGAGGGCTACCGTACTGATGTTCTTGACGATCTGCTTGGGCGTAATATGATGCTCTTCGTTATAGCGGATCTGTTTCTCGCGACGGCGACGGGTCTCATCGATCGTCAACTGCATGGAGGCGGTGATGGTGTCGGCATACATGATCACTTTGCCGTTCACATTGCGGGCAGCACGTCCGGCAGTCTGCGTCAGACTACGATGACTGCGGAGGAAACCTTCCTTATCTGCATCGAGGATAGCCACCAGCGATACTTCGGGCAAGTCGAGACCTTCGCGGAGGAGGTTGACGCCGACGAGCACATCGTAGACGCCTTGCCGCAGATCGTTGATTATCTGAACGCGTTCGAGGGTCTTTACCTCGCTGTGGATATAATTCGTCTTGATATCGTGATCCAGCAGGTATCCGGTTAATTCCTCAGCCATACGTTTGGTGAGGGTGGTGACGAGTACGCGCTCGTTACGCTGACTGCGAACCAGAATCTCTTCCATCAGGTCATCTATCTGGTTCTCGCTCGGACGAATCTCAATCTCGGGGTCTAACAGACCTGTAGGACGGATAACCTGTTCCACAACGACTCCTTCGGCTTCTGCTAACTCGAAGTCTGCAGGCGTCGCACTTACATAGATCACCTGATTGACTTCCTGCTGGAACTCTTCAAATCGCAAAGGACGGTTGTCGAAGGCTGCAGGCAGACGGAAACCGTATTCCACGAGGTTGGTCTTGCGGCTGCGGTCTCCACCGTACATCGCGCTGAGCTGCGGAACCGAGACGTGACTCTCGTCGATGAACAGCAGATAGTCGTCGGGGAAGAAATCAAGCAGACAGTAAGGACGATCGCCAGCCTGTCGGCCGTCGAAATAGCGGCTGTAGTTCTCGATGCCCGAACAATGGCCCAGCTCCTTGATCATCTCCATGTCGTATTCCACGCGCTCTTTGATGCGCTGTGCTTTCTCTGTATCGCCCAGTTCCTCGAAGAAGGCAATTTGCTTCACGAGGTCATTCTGTATCTCGCGGATGGCGATATTGGTCTGCTCCTGTGAGGTCATAAAGAGGTTGGCAGGATAGAGCTTGTATTCGTCAAAGCGCGCCAGACGGTCGAAGGTGATTGCGTCAACCTCCTCGATGGCTTCGATCACATCATCCCAGAATGTAACCCGCAGCACGACCTCGCTATAGGCCATCGCGATGTCAACGGTGTCACCCTTTACACGGAAGTTGCCTCGTTGCAGATCAAGATCGTTCCTGATGTATAGGGACTGTACTAATTTCCTTAACAGCGCATTGCGGTCCAGCTTTTGTCCGACGTGAAGTTCTATCACATTCTCTTGCAAAGCAACAGGACTTCCCATACCGTAAATGCATGAAACCGATGATACAACGATTACGTCATTTCTTCCTGATAATAAACTTGATACGGCTGACAGTCTTAGTCTGTCAATCTCATCGTTGATGGCAAGGTCTTTCTCAATGTAAGTTTCGGTGGAGGGTATATAGGCCTCAGGCTGGTAATAGTCATAATAGCTTACATAGTATTCGACGGCATTCTGAGGAAAGAACTCCTTCATTTCCGCAAACAACTGATGCGCAAGCGTCTTGTTATGACTCAGAATGAGGGTAGGGCGGTTGCGGTTTGCGATGACGTTTGCCATCGTAAAAGTCTTTCCCGAACCCGTTACGCCCAAGAGCACTTGCGACTTGTCGCCGCGTTCCAATCCTTCCGTTAACTGCCGGATGGCTTCTGGCTGATCACCAGTAGGCTGATAGTCTGATGTTAGAATGAATTTTCCCATAACAATTTGCAAAGATACAAATAAGATAGCCAAAGATACGAAAATTATTCATAATTTTTATAAAATACTTTGTTATTTTGCTGAAATGTCGTAACTTTGCACCCCGAAATATGAAGAAAGGTATCATTATACTCTCATGTGTGGCATTACTGATGAGCAGTTGTGCGTCAGAATTTACCCGTGTCTACAAGTATGGCGACACGGAAGCCAAATATGAATATGCCAAGGAATTCTTTGCTCGTGGTAAGTTCCAGCAGGCAATATCGCTGTTGGAAGAGATTGTGACGATCAAGAAGGGCTCTGAGGAGGCTCAGGAGTGTCTCTATATGCTGGCCATGGCGCAGTACTGCAATGGTGATTTCGATGCTGCGTCTGAGACTTTCAAGAAGTATGGCTCCAGCTATCCGCGTGGAATCTATGCAGAGCCTGCTGCTTTCTATGTGGGGCAGTCGCTGTTTGAGAGTTCTCCCGAACCTCGCCTCGACCAGTCGCCTACGAATGGGGCCATCACGGCTTATCAGCAGTTTATGGATCTCTTTCCCGACTCTAAATTGAGGGACAAGGCTCAGGAGCGTCTCTATGTGCTCTACGATAAGCTTATCCAGAAGGAATATCTGTCAGCTGAGCTGTATTACAATCTGGGGGGGTATTTCGGTAATATCAACCAGAATGACGAGAGTAACTACATTGCCAGCATCGTGACGGCTCAGAATGCCTTGAAGACTTACCCTTACTGCAGTCTCCGCGAGGAATTCATGCTGCTCATCATGAAGAGTAAGTTCCAGTTGGCAGAGAATAGTACCGAAGAGAAGCGTGTAGAGCGTTATCGGGATGCTGAGGATGAATGTTATGGTTTCATCAATGAGTTCCCTGAGTCAAAGAATGTGCCTACGGCAGAGAAATACATTGCAAAGTGCAAACGCGTAATTAAGGATTAATATTTTTAATTGAGATATGGATTATAAGAAATCAAAAGCACCGGTTAATACCGTAACCCGTAACATCATGGATCTTTGCCGTGATACGGACAATATCTACGAGAGTGTAGCTATCATAAGCAAGCGTGCCAATCAGATCAGCCTTCAGATCAAGGAAGACCTGTCGAAGAAGCTGGCTGAGTTTGCGTCTTATAATGATTCTTTGGAGGAAGTATTCGAGAATCGTGAGCAGATTGAGATCTCACGCTACTACGAGAAACTGCCGAAGGCCACGCTGCTCGCTACGCAGGAGTTTATCGAGGACAAGGTCTACTGGCGTGACCCTTCTCGCGAGAATTCGAATAACGAGAATTAATATAGTAGGGTGTACTGATGATTCAGCGTAAACAGACCCTTTATCTCTTGGCGGCCATCATTATGACCGTCATTTGTCTTTGTATGCAGATCGGTTCCTTCAACGTAGGAGGCATCGAGGTGTCGCGTGTGTATAACCTGTGGTTCACAGATCCCATTGGTAAGCATCATTTCGATACTTGGCCGCTGATGGCTGTGCTGCTTCCTACGACAGCGATCGCCACCTATACCATCTTCCTCTATCGCAACCGCAAGTTGCAGGCGCTCTTCTGCTTGTTTAATGCTTTGCTTGTGGTAGGCTGGTACGTCTGCTATTTTGTCGTATCCCAGACGGTAGGGGATAAGTCCTGGGGCGCAGTTGACTTCCGTCCTAACTGGCCCGCAGTTTTCCCGGCTATCGCATTCATCCTCTACCTGATGGCTCGTAGCGCTATCAATGCCGACGAGCGACTTGTACGATCAATGGATAGAATCAGATAAATAAAAAACCCCGCTCAATTTTGCGGGGCTTTTTATTTACTTATTTCTTTCTTAATGCTTCGATGCTTTCCTTCAGCGCGGCGATCTTCTCTTCGGAGTCGCTTTGCTTCTTTCGCTCCAGGGCAACCACGGCCTCTGGGGCATTGGCGACGAAACGCTCGTTGGAGAGTTTCTTCATTACGCCTGCCAGGAAACCTTCCAGATGTTGCAGCTGAGCTTCCATCTTGGCAATCTCAGCCTCGACATCAATCATGTTGCCCAGGGGCACGGCAAACTCATCGGTACCTACCATGAATGAAGACGCTGTAGCATCCTTCTCAAGCACGAGATTGATGAAGCTCAGGTTGGCCATCTTGATGATTGTGCTGTAGAATGCAACATAGTCGTTCTGGTTGATTACCTGCAACTCAAGCTTCTCTTTGGGAGCGATGTTCTTTGACGAACGTACCATACGGACTCCCGAGATGATCTGCTTCACAGTCTCCATCTGAGCAGCGAGCTTGTTGTCTTCATCTGTCGGGGCAGGGATTTCAAGTTTGTCGCGCATAATAGAATCACCGTCCTGACGGTCACAGAGATGCTGCCAGAGCTCCTCGGTGATAAACGGCATGAAGGGGTGAAGCATCTTCAGCAGCATCTCGAAGAACTTGAGCGTCTTATCGTATGTCTGCTGGTCGATTGGCTGTGCCTCACCGTCGATGTAGGCAGGCTTCACCATCTCCAGATACCAGCTTGAGAACTCGTCCCAGAAGAGTTTGTAGACTGCCATCAGGGCCTCGCTGATACGATACTTCTTGAAGAGATCGTCGACCTCGGCATTCGTCTGGCGCAGTTTGGCCTCGAACCAGTCGGTGGCTATCTTACCTGTTTCCGACTGCTCGATATCGGCAACCTTCCAACCCTTTACCAGGCGGAAAGCATTCCAGATCTTATTGTTGAAGTTGCGGCCCTGTTCGCAGAGAGCCTCGTCGAAGAGGATGTCGTTACCAGCAGGTGCAGAGAGCATCATACCCATGCGCACACCGTCGGCTCCGAACTTTTCAATGAGTTCGATAGGATCAGGTGAGTTACCCAGTGACTTCGACATCTTGCGACCCAGCTTATCGCGGACGATACCTGTGAAGTAGACACTTCTGAATGGCATGTCACCCACATATTCGTAACCAGACATAATCATACGGGATACCCAGAAGAAGATGATGTCGGGACCAGTCACGAGAACGTTGGTGGGATAATAGTATTTAATCTCCTCGTTGCCAGGATTGTTGATACCGTCGAACAGTGAGATAGGCCAGAGCCATGAAGAGAACCATGTGTCGAGGGCATCCTCTTCCTGACGCAGATCGGCATCGGTGATCTTCGGATCCTTCTCCTGCGCCAGCTTCAATGCCTTCTCGCGGGTCTCGGCTACTACGAAGTCGCCTGCCTCATTGTAATAATAGGCGGGAATACGGTGACCCCACCACAACTGACGTGAGATGCACCAGTCCTGAATGTTCTCCAACCAGTTCTTATAGGTGTTCACGTATTTCTGAGGATAGAATTTCAGTTCTCCGTTGAGTACTGGTGGCAGGGCGATGTCGGCAAAATGCTTCATCTTCAGGAACCACTGCAGCGATAGACGGGGCTCGATAGCTGTATCAGGGTTGCGCTCCGAGTAGCCCACCTTATTTATATAGTCCTCAATCTTCTCCATCAGACCAGCCTCCTGCAGATCCTTCGAAATCTGCTTACGGCAGTCCATACGGTCCATTCCTACATAGAGCGGGCTCTGCTCAGAGATGGTGCCGTCGGGATTGAAGATGTCGATGGTCTCCAGGTTATGTGTCTTGCCCAGCATATAGTCGTTGGTGTCGTGGGCTGGCGTAACCTTCAGACAGCCGGTACCGAACTCGATATCCACATAGCGGTCCTCAATCACAGGGATAACACGGTTCACGAGGGGCACAATCACCTTGCGCCCCTTCAGCCACTGGTTCTTCGGATCCTTGGGGTTGATACACATGGCTGTATCGCCCATGATGGTCTCTGGTCGAGTGGTGGCCACTACGGCGTAATAGCCCTTCTCGTCCTTGTGGATGATGTTGCCCTCAGCCTTCAGCGCCTCCTCGTTGTCGAGTGCCTTCAGCCCATCCACATAGTATTTCAGGTGGAACAGATGGCTCTGCTCCTCTTTATAGATGACCTCTTCGGTAGAAAGGGCTGTAAGAGCCTTGGGATCCCAGTTCACCATGCGGAGTCCGCGATAGATGAGGCCTTTGTTATAGAGGTCAACGAAAACCTTGATTACACTCTCTGAGCGTTTCTCGTCCATCGTGAAGGCGGTGCGATCCCAATCGCAACTGGCACCCAGACGGCGCAACTGCTTCAGGATGATGCCACCGTGCTCGTGGGTCCAGTCCCATGCATGCTCCAGGAACTGCTCACGTGTCAGATCGCGCTTCTTGATACCCTGCTCGGCCAGCTTCTTCACCACCTTAGCCTCTGTAGCGATAGAGGCGTGGTCGGTTCCAGGTACCCAACAGGCATTCTTACCCTCCATTCGGGCTCGGCGTACGAGGATATCCTGAATCGTATTGTTGAGCATGTGACCCATGTGGAGCACACCTGTCACATTGGGGGGTGGAATCACGATCGTATAGGGTTCGCGTCCGTCGGGTTTGCTGGAGAAGAGTTTGTGGTCAAGCCAGTACTGATACCACTTCGATTCGACCTCTTTTGGGTCGTATTTGCTTGCAAGTTCCATATTTATGTTTAATTATTTTCAAAAATCGCTGCAAAATTAGTAAAAATCCACCGAAAAGTATTATCTTTGCCCCAATAATTTCTGTTTTATGCATACAAAAGAGGAAAAAATGCAGGCTTTCGGACGTTTTCTTGACGTATTGGATGCGTTGAGGGCGAATTGTCCTTGGGACAAGAAGCAGACGAACGAGAGTCTTCGTCCCAATACGATCGAGGAGACCTATGAACTCTGCGATGCGCTCATCAAGAATGATATTCATGACATCTGCAAGGAACTGGGCGATGTGTTGCTCCATATCTGTTTCTATGCGAAGATTGCCGAAGAGCAGCAGCAGTTCGACATGGCCGACGTATGTAATGCGCTGACGCATAAGATGATTACCCGTCATCCGCATGTCTATCATCCCTCGCAGATTGATGCCGAGGATCCCAAACCGCTGCCCTATGTGCCACAGGATGCTGAGGAGCAGAAGGCCACCAAGGTGTCGACGGTGACGCAGGTGCTGGAGAACTGGGAACAGATCAAGTTGAAGGAGAAGGATGGCAACAAGAGCGTTCTCTCTGGTGTCCCCGAGGCGCTGCCCAGCATCATCAAGGCCTATCGCATTCAGGACAAGGCCCGCAATGTGGGTTTCGATTGGGAAGACCGTCGGGATGTTTGGAAGAAGGTGCGCGAAGAGCTCGACGAACTCGAGGCCGAGTTGGATAAGGACGATAAGGAGCACTCCACCGAAGAGTTGGGCGACTTCCTCTTTGCTGTCATCAATGCGGCCCGTCTGTATAAGCTGAATCCTGACAATGCGTTGGAGAAGACCAATCGCAAGTTCATCGACCGGTTTAATTATATCGAGGATCACAGTATCAAGATAGGGAAGCCCTTGAAGGATATGACCCTCGAGGAGATGGACCAGCTTTGGGAAGAAGCAAAAGCCAAATTACGTAACAAATAATATTCAATTATAATAAAAGCTTATGAAGAAAACTTTATTTTTCTTAGTGGTAGCTGCTGGCATGATGATGATCGGCAGTTGTGGTGGTGGCAAGCAGCAGAATACGGAAGCTGATGCCGACACAGTTGATGTAGAGGACCTGGTTCCTCATGACTACACAATCTATGGCCTGTGTTCTGGCGGTACGGCAATGAACACTCTGGAGATGGTGACAGACAATGGTGATACCTTGACGCTGAGTCTGGCGAAGGCGCAGGAAGATGGAAAGGTGTTTGGCGGGCTTCAGGTCTCTGATCGTCTGGCTGTCGTGGCCGACAAGAATAAAAAGGAAGCCCAGGTTGTGATTAACCTGAATGCGCTCCTGGGTGACTGGGTGATGCCTGATCCTATCGATGGCAGTTCAGAGATTGGTATCCGCATCAAAGAAGGTGGCGTGGCTGAGAGCATCGATCAGAGCGTCATTATCTATCGTACTTGGAAGATCTTCAATGGCGACCTCGACATTCTGCTGGTGCGCGAAGGTGGTGGCGACGAGGAGGAAGAGAACCGCTACGAGATTCTGACTCTTGGTCCTGACACCCTGTGTTATCGCACAATAGGAAAACCACGCGACGAGACTGAGGTCTTTGAGTATCATCGCTGGAAACCGAAACCAAAGATGAGTATCGATCTTGAACTAGAGGAAGCTAACGACGAATTCAATAAAATATAAAAGAGGTCGTAGTGGAACCGTTCAAGGTACATATCCTAGGGTGTGGAAGTGCGCTTCCCACCCTTCGTCATTACGCCTCTTCACAAGTCGTTGAGGTGCGCGACAAGGTGCTGATGCTCGACTGCGCTGAGGGTACTCAGATGCAGTTGCGCAAAAGCCGCGTACGGTTTACGAAACTCGGTCATGTGTTTATCACCCATCTGCATGGTGATCATTGCTTTGGTCTGATAGGCATGATTTCTACCTTCGGCTTGTTGGGGCGAACGGCAAAGTTGCATGTTCACGGGCCTGAAGCCTTGGGCCCCGAATTGCAGCGGCAGATCGGATTCTTTACCCACGACCTAGGCTTCGAGGTAGTGTTCCATCCTGTGGATACAACGGTTCGTGCAGTGGTCTACGAGGATCGCAGCATTCAGGTGGAAAGTATCCCGCTCGAACATCGGGTACCTTGTTGCGGCTACCTGATCAGCGAGAAACCTACCCAGCCTCATATCCGCCCTGAGATGATGGATTGCTACGGCATACCCCGTAGTCAGATGGGCAATATCAAGGCGGGCGCTGATTGGGTGACGGCCGATGGTGATGTGATCCCTAACGATCGTCTGGTGCGCCCTGCCGATTCTCCCCGTTCGTATGCCTACTTAAGCGATACGCGTTATCTGCCCCAGTTGCATGAGCAGTTGCAGGGTGTCTCCACGCTGTATCATGAGAGCACCTATGGCGAGGACCATCTTCTGCAGGCCAATAAGTATTGCCATTCCACCGCTCGTCAGGCGGCGATGGTGGCTAAGGCTGCCGGGGTGGGGAAGTTGCTGCTGGGCCATTACAGTTCCCGCTATGACGACGAACAGGTGTTGCTCCGCGAGGCCAAGGAGGTATTCGAAAATACCTATTTGACCAACGAAATGGACGTTATTGACGTGTAAAACAGCTGAAAACTGCATTTTTTCCTTAAAAAATTTGTTTTTTTCAGAAGTTATTCCTACCTTTGCACAAACTATCGATGCGTATGATGAAGAAATTACTCGTCTTGTTTACCATTCTTACCCTCTCGCTGATAGCACCGGTTACGGCCAGTGCCAATCAGATTTATGTGGCTGGGGTGATGGATTTCCAGACTGGTGAGGTTACGGTATCATGCGCTCAGGGCACAGTGACTATCATGGGTGCCGAGGGCTTGACCGTGCAGATCATCTCCCTTACAGGCAGAGTGGTGTTCGAAGAGACTATCGATAGCCCGGCGAAGAAATTTGTACCGGATATTCCTAAAGGTTGCTACATCATCAAGGTAGGATCAATCGTTAGGAAGTTCTCTTTCCGTTAATGGCTTTTCTCCAAGATTTACTGAGTTGACAGACGATCGCGAACTATTGGCGCAGCTTCAGGACCCAAAGACCCAACGTGGTGCCTTTGAGCAGATTGTGCGTCAGTATGGCGAGCAGCTCTATTGGCAGATCCGTCGCATTGTGCTCACGCATGACGATGCCAACGATGTGCTCCAGAACACTTTCCTGAAGGCATGGAATGGTCTGGGCAGTTTCCATGGTGATGCTCAGGTGGTCACGTGGCTGTCGCGCATTGCCATCAACGAGAGTCTTGATTTCCTGCGCCGTAACAAGAACAGCGGGGTTAGCGTCGACGATGTCTTGCCAGTGGCCAATAGCTTGATGGCCGACAACTATTTTGACGGTACTGAGGTGGAGGCATTGCTGCAGGAGGCTGTGGCCAGCTTGCCCGATGTTCAGCGTGTCGTTTTCCAGCTTCGTTACTTCGAAGAGATGAAATACAGTGAGATGAGCGAGCGGCTCCACACGTCGGAAGGTGCCCTCAAGGCATCCTATCATATAGCCGTTAAAAAAATTTCGGAATTTTTTAAGTCTCACGATTAAACTTTTTGAATATAGATACGTCATATATACAAATGAACGAAGAGAAGTACATAGAAGAGCGTGTAGGGAAGCGTAATCCGTTCCTTGTTCCAGATGGTTATTTCGATCATCTGGCTGATCAGGTGATGGCTTCGTTGCCGGAGCAGCCCGTGCAGCAGGCCGCTTCCGAAAAGCCGAAGGCTAAGCGGATCGGTATCCGGTCGCTGTATTACTATGCAGCCGCAGCCGTCTGTGCCCTGGTTGTCAGCATTGCCGTATGGCAGTCGTTCCCTCAGACCTCTGAGCAGGCTGCCGTGCCTGCGCAGATGGCGAGTGCCGATCAGCCCGGCGATGCAGCTTTTGACGAGGCTGCCGATTATGTCATGCTCGACAATTCTGATATCTATGCTTGTCTGACAGATAATTATTGATCATGAAGATGAAGAGATTCTTGTTAATTGGAGCTGTGATGGTTTGGAGCGTGTCGATGGCCTTAGCCCATGATCCTCAGAAGTTCTCGCCTGAGAAATTCCAGGCCGATTTAGAGCAGTTTATCACGCAGGAGGCTTCTCTCACCCCCGAGGAGGCTGCAAAGTTCTTCCCGCTGTTGCGTGAGATGTACACCAAGCAGCGCGCCATCCATGGTAAGATCAAGAAAGAGTGCAGGGTGAAGCCCGATGACGAGGCTGAGTGCAAGAAGATGGTCCAGAAGCGCGATGTCTATGAATTGGAACTGAAGACTATCCAGCAGACTTATCACAACAAGTTCCTCACCGTTCTTCCGGCATCAAAGGTGTGTGATGTGATCGCGGCCGAAGACCGCTTCCATCGCCGTGCCTTCAAGAATTGGTCTAACCAGCATAAACCCGAACGGAAATAGGCATCAGGCCAGTTTCGATCCTTCAATATGTTTTGCGCATAGTCCCTCCAGCTCACATTTCTCACAGTGCGGCTTCCTCGAGGTGCATACATAACGGCCGTGCAGCAGCAGCCAGTGATGCGCATTGGGGATGTCTTCCTCTGGAATGTATTTCACGAGTGCCTGCTCTACTTTGTAGGGCGTGTTGTCACTTTTGCCGACAAGCCCCAGCCGGTGGGCTACTCTGTAGACGTGCGTGTCTACGGCTAGGGTTGACTTGCCGAAGGCCACGCTCTGAATCACGTTTGCCGTCTTCCTGCCTACGCCTGGCAGATCCAGCAGGGCATTCATATCCGATGGCACTTCGCCATCGTGCTTCTCCACCAGCGTACGGGCCATCTTCACCAGATGATCGGCCTTGGCGTTAGGGTAGGAGACGCTGCTGATATATTCCAGCACATCCTCAGGCTCCGCCTTGGCCATCGTCTTGGCGTCAGGGTAGTGGCGGAACAGTTCAGGGGTTACCTGGTTGATGCGCTTGTCAGTGCATTGCGCACTCAGGATCACTGCAACGAGCAGTTGGAACACACTGCCGAACTCCAATTCGGTATTTACATTGGGCATCTGCTCGCGGAAGTGAGCCAGAATCCGGGCATATCGTTCTTCTTTTCTCATAATTTTTGCAAAGATACGAAAAAAGCCGGGTAATCCGACTCTTCCGTGCCAAAAAATTACTACCTTTGTGCCCAAATGACTAAATATTACCAAATTATGAAACAAATTCTGTTATCAATTCTCTGTCTGACTTCCCTCTCTATGTCGGCAGCAGACAAGCAACCAGTATGGAAAGACCCCTTCGTCAACCAGCAGAACCGTGAACCGCGCCATGCGCATTTCTTCGCCTTCGAGAGCATCGACAAGGCCAGGGGCGACAAGAGTGCCTCCTCCCGTTATCTCTCGATGGAGGGCATGTGGAAGTTCTGCTTCGTGCGCAACCATCAGGATGCTCCGAAGGACTTTTTCTCGCTCAAGTACGACGACTCCCAGTGGAAGGATTTTCCCGTGCCGGGCCTTTTCGAGATCAATGGCTATGGCGACAAGACCTACGTCAATGCAGGCTATGCCTTCCGCACGACCTTCGAGCCCAATCCCCCATATATCGGCGAGACGAACAACTACACTGGCTCTTATCGCCGCACCTTCGAACTGCCTGCCGACTGGAAAGGGCAGGAGGTGTTCTTCCACGTAGGCTCTGCCACGAGCAACCTCTCGCTCTGGGTTAACGGCAAGTATGTGGGCTACTCCGAGGACTCCAAGGTGGCTGCCGAGTTCAATATCACCAAGTATCTGAAGCCAGGTCGCAACCTCATCGCCATGCAGGTGATGCGCTGGTGCGACGGCACCTATCTCGAGGATCAGGACTTCTGGCGCTTCACGGGTATCGCCCGTGAGGTCTATCTCTACGCCACGCCTAAGACTCACATTCAGGACTTCACCATCGGGCAGGATTATGCCGACGGCAAGGGACTTCTCTCCGTCGATGTCAAGGTAGCCGGTGGCAAGGCCGATGTTGAGGCTGTGCTTTACGATGCCGACGGCAGGCAGGTGGCCGAAGGTCTGACGGCTACTGTCGAGAACGCCACGCCCTGGACGGCTGAGACACCTTATTTATATATATTGGAGCTTCAGCTGAAAAAGGATGGCCGTGTGCTCGAAGCTGTGCGTAAGAAAATCGGCTTCCGCCATATCGAGATTGCCGGAGGCCAGCTGCTCGTCAACGGACAGCCTATCCTCATCAAGGGTGCCGACCGTCATGAGCTCGACCCCGATGGCGGCTATGTGGTCTCTGTGGAGCGTATGATCCAGGATATCCGCATCATGAAACAACTGAACATCAATGCCGTACGTACCTGCCACTATCCTGATGATCCGCGCTGGTACGACCTCTGCGACGAGTATGGTCTCTACCTGACGGCCGAATCAAACCTCGAGAGCCATGGTATGGGCTATGGCGAAGGCACCTTGGCCAAGAACCCGCTTTTCGAACAGATGCACATCGAGCGCCAGGAGGGTAACGTCATCACCTATAAGAACCACCCCAGCATCATCGTCTGGAGCTTGGGCAATGAGGCTGGCTTCGGACCTAACTTCGAGAAAGCATACCGTTGGGTGAAGGCCTACGATGCCACGCGTCCTATCCACTACGAGCGTGCGCCCTTCGACAGCGGCTTCACGGATATCGCCTGCCCGATGTATATGGGCTATGAGGACTGCGAGAAATATGCCCTGGGCGACAATCCCCGTCCGCTGATCCAGTGTGAGTATGCCCACGCGATGGGTAACTCCATCGGCGGCTTCAAGGAATACTGGGATCTCGTGCGCAAGTACCCGAAGTATCAGGGCGGCTACATCTGGGATTTCGTCGATCAGGGTCTGCGCGACAAGAGTGCCGTTACGGGTAAGGAGATCTTCACCTATGGTGGTGACTACGGCCGCTATGCTGCCAGCGACCACAACTTCAACTGCAACGGCATCATCGCCCCTGACCGCCGACTCAATCCCCATGCCTACGAGGTGCAGTATTATTACCAGAATGCCTGGATTGCCGACAAGGGGCTGAAGGACGGTACCATCGAGGTCTACAACGAGAACTTCTTCAAGTCGCTCGACGATCTGGAACTCGTATGGACTATCCGCAAGCACAGCGGCACCATCGCCGTCAACGGTATTGCCCCGCAGCAGCGCAAGCTCATTACCGACGAGGCACTGAAACAGACCATCGCCCGTGTGCTCTCTCATCATGCCGACGAGGAAGTATGCGTCAACTTCGCCTTCCGCAGCCGCGAGGCACAGCCGCTGATCGAGAAGGGGCAGACGCTTGCCCGTCAGCAGTTCGTCATCCAGCCTTACAAGTTCCCGGAACTCAAATGTCAAATGTCAAATGTCAACAAGGAAGAGACAACCAGCTACCTGAAACTCTCTGCCGCAGGCACTACGCTGACGATCGGCAAGGAGAGCGGCTTCATCGACTACCTTGATGTCGACGACAGTCCGATGCTCGTCGATCGCCAGTCAGTAACGCCTGAGTTCTGGCGCGCGCCTACTGACAACGACTATGGTGCATGGCTGCAGCAGCGTTTTGCCGTGTGGAAGAATCCTGAGATGAAGCTCTCGCAGTTTGAGACGAAGGATAATGGGGCAGTCGTCACGTTTGACATGCCTTCTGTCAAGGGCAAGCTCACGCTCACCTACGCGCTCACCGCTGACGGCGAGGTCATCGTGCGCCAGCAGCTCGCCGCCGACAAGACCGCCGAGGTTTCGCCCATGTTCCGCTATGGCATGCAGTTGCAGATGCCCCAGCAGTATCAGACGGTGAAATACTATGGCCGCGGGCCTGCCGAGAACTACAGCGACCGCCACGACTCAGAGTTCCTGGGCGTCTATGAGAACAAGGTGGCCGATGAGTACTTCCCCTACGTTCGTCCGCAGGAGTCGGGCAATCACACCGATGTGCGCTGGTTCCGCGTCATCGATGCAAAGGGTAGGGGCCTCGAGTTCTATTCCAACGCCCCGATGGAGGCCAGTGCGCTCTGCTACCTCACTGAGGATCTCGACGACGGCGTGAGCAAGGATGATCGGATCGGCCGCCATTCTGGCGATCTCATTGAGCGCCCGCTCACGCAGGTGCACATCCAGCAGCGCCAGATGGGACTCGGCTGCGTCAACTCCTGGGGAGCATGGCCGCGCAAGGAGTATCTGCTGCCTTATGGTGACTACGACTTTACATTTGCCATCCGTCCCGTGAAATCAGAATAACCGCTTTTTTGCCACTTTGGCTTACAATTTGATACCATTTGCTGCTTGACTTTAGTCAAAAAGTAGGCAGCAGATGGTTATTTTTTGAATTTTTAGCCAAAAAGAGTTGGAAGTAATCTCTTAAATTACTAACTTTGCATCCGTATTAAGATATTAAGAGAGATGAGAAAGATGAAAGAGATGAAGAAATTTTTACTTGTCGGCATGATGTTGCTGACAGGTAGCACGATGATGTCCGCAGAGGAGAACAATGTCACCAACGAGGTCGACACCACTTATATCAAGCTCGACGAGAACCGCGAGCCTATCAATCATGTCAACCTCACTTACGATGAGCTCGTAGAGAAGGTGGGCGAACTCGAGACCATCCTCGAGACCGATGCCTTCCAGCTGTATGCCGCTGGCGACTATACCTATAAGATCGAGGACGGCATCGTCACCTCGATGGCTATCCAGATTGCCGACGACAACAACGACAAGATCATCTACAACAAGATCCTGAATGCCCTCGCTCAGAGCAATTCCATCAAGGATACGCACAACACGGGCGGCAACTACTATCAGTATGCCAACTTCCAGGTGCAGTTCGACGACTTTGAAGGCTACGAGAAACTCACCTTCTCCGTCATTCCTGCCGACCTCGGCGAGTAACTGACAGCAACCCCAACCATAAGCGGAGCTCCCCCAAAGAGCCCCGCTTTTTTATTGCTTACCGCCTCTCGCCGCCTCCTTGCCTCTCGCTGGGGTCTGGCACTGACGTAAAGTCGCGAGCGACTTTCTCGTCAGGTCCTGACCCTAGCAAGAGGCCCCGCCGCAAATCAAGGCTATATCAAAAAAACGCCGAAAAGTTTTGTGATTCCAAACTTTTGCACTACCTTTGCACCCCGAGATAAGGAAATACTTATTATTAATTTAATTAAAGAATAACGATGAAGAAAATTATGATGGCCGCAGTTGCCTTAATCTGCATGACATTGGCTGGTGTTTCATTCGCTTCTTGCGGCAGCAGTGACGATGATGCTCCTAAGTCTGCTCCCTATACGTTTTACGTGAGTGAAAGCTCGGTGACATTTGATATTAAGGGAGATAATCCTAATTATAGTCCGGCGGATATACTGGCCCTGCAGCTTCAAGTAACTAAAGAGTATTTTGCTGCCATAAGCGCTGTGGCACCTGAAGGAAAGTCATCAACCGACGTAACAGAGCAGGTGAAGAAGAACTGCGACGCAGTATTTGCTGATCAGAAATCAAAGTGGGCAGATATCTTACAGGGTGGTAAGGTTGTTATCCAGAAGTCTTACAATGGAAAGATTGAGGATGTAGCTACCTATAATTATTAAGCGTTCAGCCATTCCTGACATCAATGTAAAATATCAGCGGCAGATCTCTCTCATCGAGACCTGCCGCTTTTCTTTTCCCCCGCCCCGCCTCTCACTGGAGTCTGCCCCTGCCGCATCGCCTCTCACTGGGGTCTGGCACTGACGTAAAGTCGCTAGCGACTTTACGTCAGTGCCAGACCCTAGCGAGAGGCCCCGCCGCAAATGCTCCAAGTGAAATACTCCCGCCGCAAATGTTAATGTAATCCCTTAAAACTTTGAAAAACCTTAATGTCAAATGTCAATCCTTACAGCAAGTAGAAATATGAAGGCAGTGAAGGAAGCCCAGCAAACTGGGAAATAGACGAATATTTTTGATTTAAGATTTGGAAGTTTAAAGGAAAAATCGTAATTTTGCAGCGGTTATTTAACGTTTTAACTTTATATCGATATGGAAACAACAAAAAAGAAAAGAACCCGCGAAGAGGTGAGAGCCGCCTTCAGGGAAACAATGCGCAAGAAAAAAGAGCGCATGGAGGACAATCTGAAAAGAATGGAAGAATTGGAACTACAAGGCTTTTTTGCATAACAAAGAAGCCTTTAAATCTTTACGACTATGATTACACTCAGATTGGAAAACATCAATCTGCATGCCCCCTATAGGGTGATGCAAGATCCTGAGAGACATAACAATTTCTATTTTGTCAGCGACAGTGGGGCTCGATTTGACATCGATTTCGCAGAAAATGATTCTATCATCCCGAGCGGAGCCTATGAGTTTGGTATTACCAACCGTTTGCATGAACGGTCTCCCCTTGACCCTAAGTTGCGTCTCACCATCTTTGCGATTGTTGAGGAATTCTTTGAGGTGAATGGGCAAGATACCATGCTATATCTGGCAGATACAGGCGACCGCAAGCAGGCATTCCGTAACAGGCTCTTCGTTCGATGGTTTAATCTCTATGAACATCGCGACAAATACATCATCAGAACGGCTGAAGGAAAAATGGACGGACAGATGAATTTTCTGGCTATCATTTCTAGAAAGGACAATCCGATGCTGCAAGTTGTTTTAGAAGAGTTCGACGAAACAATATCATTTCTTTTCGATCGTCCACAGCCATGAATGTCATAGCAGCGCCTGAATCATTTTGAATAATAAAAGGGCTCGCAGATTGATACTGCGAGCCCCAATAGTTTAGAGAGTGATCGGCCCGTGCCCCATGCACGAAGTCGTCGTAATGGCCGTCAGGAAGGCCGTGAGTGCAGCTACTACAACCTTCACTGCTACCTCAACAATACGCTTTTTCATCTTGGTTCACCTCCCTTCGGTTAAGGATTCTGCGACTGCTGCTCTAGGATCCAGTCATCGAGCGGAGTCACCTTCTTGATGTACTTCTTCTTCGAAGGATCGGTCTCCTCCGGCGTCAGGTCGATCTTCTCCTCGACGCCATAAGTGCTCAGCGAACACATATCCTTAAACGTTCTCGAGGTGATGTTGTCATCGCTGACACCCTCAGGACGGAAGCGGATGTGCACGCCCTTCACGTAGGTGTTCGCGTTCCACTTACCCTCAAGGATGGCCGCCCTGGTGATACCCTCCTTCGTCGACTCAACGGTAGGCCAGAAGATACCCAGCCCGTCGATCTTGATGGGGTTGCCCTGGGCGATGAGCTCGATCATGCAGCTCGCCATCTTGATGAGCACACCCTCGATGATGTCGCGCGAGTAGACGCACTGGTGCTCGCTCATGTGCTTGGCCAGACCTCGGAGCGTGATCGTCTCCTTCTCGACCGCCTTGGGGTAGTACTTGCCGTAACCAGGGTTGTTGGCATTGATGTTCTTACGAATGTTGATTAGAAACTGTGGATTTTGTACCATAATTGATTCTCCTATAAATTTAAATTTGTGTTTGTGTTGCGACGATCTACATCGGTCCGCCGCTTCCCGCTTTGTGATCACAGTGCAAAATTACACAAAGATCTTTATATTTGCAAGCAAAAATTTCTTCTAAAACCCGTTATGGAACGTTATAACCTATTATCACCACTTATACCAAAATAATTGCGCTTCTATTCGTTATTCTCGGATAATTTTTGTATCTTTGCATTGTGATTAATCACATAGCGATGAAAATAAATACTCACTTAAAATAGCGGTTATTATGGCAAATGAATCTAAAACCTTAGGACGTACGGAGCTGGCTCAGCTCTACTTCCCCTACATTCTTCCGCACTCAGCCTGGAAGAAATTCAAGTCACTCCTCGAAGATATTCCGGCACTCCAGCACCTTACCACGTTGCGCCGCCGATCGTTCCTTCCAGCAGAAGTAAACATTATTTACCAACAACTAGGGCGTCCGTAAAGATGCCCTTTTTAGGGCATTTAAGGCGGGTTTTGCTCAATCGTAATGCGAGCGACCGTCCATTTACGAGAAACGCACCTTCCACTTACGAGTGATCTGTGCTTTGTCGGTACACAATCCGAGCACGCATGGTTTCAGGGGTTATTTTGTTAAATCTCTTCATTATCATACCACTCCGTTTCTTGACTTTTGACATTTGACTTTAAGCTTTTTGACATCCAAAAATCTCTTGACTTCAATTCTTACTATTTATATATTATTTATAATATATAAATAGTAATTATATTTTGTCAAATATTATTTTCAAAGTCAACCTCCACACTTAATTTCAACTTCAAAACTTTGAAAATCCTTAATGTCAAATGTCAAAAGTCAAAAAGTCCCCCAAAAACAAGTCAGACACCATCCAATTATCTGTTAGCTCCAGGAGAACAGGGTAAATACATATTATGGGATTCTTATGTACAAATTGCAGTTAGTGCCCGCATCCCTGCGAGCACTAACTGTTTTCTAAACCATTAATAACTTAAAACAAAAACAATGGCGCACGTACGCTCGCGTGTGTATATATTGCCTTATCCACTTTTTATCCCACACTTCCTACACTTCTTACACCTACGGCAAAAATAGTTTAGGTGGAGGAAGTGTAAGAAGTGTAGGTTGTTTCTGGCTTAACACAACTACAACGCATGCGCGCGCGTATATATCAGGGGGTCTAACTTGGTCTCTTCCAACGTGTGATGAGCGCACTAACGGCCGGCATAGTGGTTGGCCTTCAGCCAGCTCGTTGCGCAGGTTTATATTTCGTTACCTAGTCACCGATGCGGGTCAACGTGAAATCGGTGGCAGAGAACCACTTGGAGCGGCACTGCTGGCCCGTGATGGTCATGTCGCTCGTCATGCCGTAGGCTATGGTGCCGTCGGTGGCAACGATGTTATTGATGGTGACTACCGACCAGCCGTCGAGGCATTCGGCGTGATGGCGCACAGCGGCAGAGTCTACCTTTAGGTTGAGGTATTTCAGGCTGCTAGCCTTCTCACGCCCATACTCCAGCTCCTGCTGCAGCAGGTCATAGAGTCCGGCGGGTTTGTCCTCGTAGGCAGGAATCTCCATCAGGTAGGTACTGTCAGCCGCCATCGCATAGACGTAGGCCCCAGGTCCTTCGGCACGTACCAGACAGTCCAGCCTATAGACACCGGGCTTCACCGCCTGGCTGCGCTCCACCTGCAGGATGGCCTCGCAGTTCTTGTTATAGGTGTCAAGGTAGCGCACCTCCTCGTCTCCAGTCGGATAGCGCCCACTCCAGGTGTAGTGGTCGCAGTTGCCGGCTGTCCGCAGGTTCCATCCGCCCTTCCGCAGGAAGTCGCGGTCTTCCTCACTCATCTTCACGCCCTGATAGCGATAGCTTGCGTGATGGTCATATTTCTGGTCGAAGTATTGCTCACTATACTGATTCATGATGATGCCACAGGGCACGACGCAGCAGAGAGCCACTATCCATAGAATGATCCACGCAATACGCTGTCCGATGCCCATCGGCTGCGTCTTTCCCGTCAGCGAGAGCACCATGTGGATGATGGCATAGATAGGTATCAGCAGCAGTATGAACAGAGCGAAGGCAAAGAGTATCAGCACCATAGGGTTAGCCTGATAAAGCCCCGCCAGTCCCAATGTATCCAGACTAAACGGCATATTGCTGGTAATCGGCAAGGCGAGGGCGCAGACGATGACTACCAATACGAAGAGTGCTCCAATGCTGAGGAACAGGCAGACCACCATAGCCATTGCCACAAAGAAGCCGAACAGAATCTTCAGCAGCACAGAGAAGAGTGTGCGCAAGAGGTTAGGTCGCTGCCTGACGGTCTCGTCCTTCTCCACCACCACGTCTGCCAGGTTCTGCGGTGTCACCTCTTTGCCCTCCATCTGGAGCATCTCTTCCGGTGTCTTGGCCTCAGGCAGCACGATGGCCAGGATGATATAGGCTATCAGGCCGATGCCGTAGCATGCCGTGAACAGCACAGTGAGCAGTCGCCAGATGACGGGGTCGGTGTCCGTATAGGTAGCGAAGCCGGAGAGCACACCCGCCAGCATCTTGTCTTTGGGGTTGCGGAAGAGCTTCTTGCCAGCCGTCCTTGCGCGAACATTATCATATATGCCCTGAGCCGCAGAGCGGGCTGAGTCGTAACGGTGGCCTGTGGCTTCGGCGTCATCGGCTTTCTCTTCCTCGCCAGCCAGTTCTTCGGGTTTGCCGATACGGGTAATCACGTCCTTCACGTGGTCGATGGTGATGGCCTCCGTGCCCTGCTGGCGCAGTTCGTCGAACAGTTCGGCTATGCGGGCCTCGATGTCGTCAACGATTTCGTCGCCTCCCTCCTGCTTGCCGAAGGAGTGGCGGAGCGAGTCGATATAGTGCTGCAGCATGTCGCATGCGTCCTCGTCTATCTGGAACAGACGGCCGCAGAGGTTGATGGTGATATTCTTCTTCATTTTGATTCTAACATTTTGGGGTGGATGTTTTTGAGATAACTGATGGTGTTGGCCAGTTCCGTCCATGCGGTATCCAGGCCGTTGAGGAATTTCTCGCCTTCAGGACTGAGGGCATAGTACTTGCGGGGAGGCCCTTGGGTGGACTCCTGCCACTGGTAGCTGAGCAGTCCGTCGTTCTTCAGACGGGTCAGCAGGGGATAGAGCGTGCCCTCCACCACGAGCAGTTCGGCAGCCTTGAGCTGCTGGATGATGTCGCTGGCGTAGCAGGGCCGGTGCTTCAGCAGGAGCAGTACGCAGTACTCCAGCATCCCCTTACGCATCTGTGATTTTGCATTCTCGATATTCATACTTTCTATGGTTAGAATGGATTACGGGTGCAAAGATAGGCATAATATTGGTACTATGCAATACAAAGTACCAAGATTATACAAAGATTTATGATTAATTAACTATTCCCTAAGTACACAAAAAAACGATTTATAGGTTGTAACGTTGTAACATCGCCGATGTACAAAGGGCGTGCAACCTGTTTCGGAGGTTGTAAGGTTGCTACAAGGTTGTAACATGCCGCTCCTTGTTTGTAACATGTCGCCCTTGTTTGTCAGAGGTTTGTTAATGACTCGATTTACTAGTAAATTCTGAAAATTGGCGAAAGAGCTATAAAGGTATTGATAAAGTAGTCTAACACGGATTTTAGGAACCATTTTGCGATAAGATTCCAATTGTTTCAAAATAATATCCCAATTCTAAACATGGATTGGGATTTTTTATGTACCTTTGCGCTCCAAATCATTAATCTTTTAATAATTTCAAAATGATCATAGCAAAAAAGTTGGTTTATAAGTCTTCGCATGAGGCGGAGAGAGAGAATTGGAAGGTGCTTACCAGTGACTTCAATGAATCTGTTATTGAGGCTTTGGTATACATGCAGGTATGCCAGAAAGATAAGTTATCCGTTATTCAGTACATTTCAGATGCTTTAGAGCGGGAACGTCAGTTGTCATTATTTGATAATGACGTGAGAGAGCGTTTGGTGGAGATCCGCGAGTATATAGAAAGAGGTTTATATTCTCCTTATGTTGAAATCAAGAGATTGATTGATGAGGGGCAATACAAAGACAAACAGTTGGATGAGATGATGAACAGTCTGAAGAGTGCCAGACAAGATTCAGATAGAAAACTGGAACAAGAGTTGTTAGACAGATTGGTGGAACAGGCAATGGCATTGGGCATTGAAGCATGTTTTTATACAGAGATCGGCCTTAGAAGGATGTATGACAAAGCTCCAGAGAGATGCAAGAAGCAAATAGACAAGCTGATGGATTATGCCATTGAACAGCGGAAGACACAATTGAACTTTTACCAACCGGTTGGAATCGTTGCACCTAACGGAACTATTTATCCTAATCAACAGCCAGGCGAATGAGTGAAGATAAGCATGGGAACCATTTTGAGTTCCATTTCCATAATACGGTAGGGCAGAATATCGGCCATGTAGATACGCTGATTGCAAATTTTGACAAGGATATGAAAATGCAAACGGCGCTGGTTGATAACGTCGTCAATGAAGAGGTAGCCTCTCAGAATAGTGCCGAACAGGATGAAGAATTGAACTACTTCCAGCCAACGAATCACTTAAAGCGGTTGTTGGCAGACGATTGTATTTCAGATTTCGTTTCTGATCATCAATATACCGGTAAATGGCTTGAAGCTTTTGTTGATGCATTGATGGCATCAGAGTGGCGAGATGAGATAGCCCGGGATTGGAGCATCAGGGGTAAGAACGATAAAAGAGATCTGATCAGAGGATATGTCACTGGAAGCCTGAAAGACGCCGGTGTACTGAAGGGTAGCTATCAGAAGATAGCCGAGGCAATCGTTGGGAGTGAATATTATAAGTCTGTCAATGGCGACAAGAATGGGAAAATTCTTGCCGTCTATCTCGGCAGAGCTAAAAACCAACGTTTTTATGAATGGATTGAGGAGTACGTAAAAACTAACAGGAAAGGATAGAACAACCTTGAAATCCAACTGAAAATATGCAACTGAATCTTTCTTGTTCAGTTGCGTATTTTTTTTTCGAATTTTTTTTCTTCGGTCAATAAAGGGCTTCCTGATGTTTTGGTGAGAGAGATTGAATCCAACTGATTATCTTGTTTTTCAGTTGGATAGTTGCACCGTATCTTTGCAATCGGATACCCCGGCCGGGCTCCGCTTTAGTATTATACGTGAACAATTTCTATATTAATAAACTCAAGTAAGCGACAACAATTATGAAAGTAACAATGATCATTCCTGACAAGGATTACGAGCGACTGGTAAAGAGTGGCAGACGGTTGAGGGGATCTCTCGGTCTCATCTCGCCCAGAGTGATGGATATGAGGCTTTATGCCGACGGGCAGCGCAACAGGCGGGAACTGGTGTGGCGGAAGCTGGAGCACGGCCGCGTATCGGTGAACACGATGGCGATGACCGCCCGTGTATCGATGTTCTTCAATCTGACGGAGACGGGACTCTGCCCGTGGAAGCAGGTGAAGCTCGAGTCGGAGGTGGCCAGCGAATTCCTCTATGACAACGACCTCTAAACCACGCGTAGCCTTATGTTTTATGTGCAAATAGACATGAAATCTCCCACGCAGCCCGTTACCCGCGAGCTGCTCTGGGAGATCCTGAAGTCGCCGGAGACGAAGCGGAATATCCTCATGTTCCGCAAGACGGGCAAAGCCTTTTATAAGACTTCGCTGCCGGGCTTTACCTATCAGGCACGGTTCACGGAGTCGGAGAAAGACGGGGTGAAGGGGTGCTGGCGCCTGCAGTCGAATGCCGTTCTGACGGGGCTCTGCATGCTCGATGTAGACCATGTGGAGAATCCGAAGGCGATCATCGACGGATGGCTGGCGAAGGGCGAAGCGTGGCTGAAGGAACAGGGCGTCCTGATGATCTTCATCACCCCCTCGGGCAGAGGTGTGAAGGTGGTGTTCATCGCCCGCATGGAGTGGGGCAACCTGATCGACAACATGCGGGAGATGGCCCGGCTGCTCGGCGTAGAACTCGACGACAGCTGCAAGGATGCCTCGCGGATGAGCTTCACGCCGATGGCTGAGGAAGTGTTTTATATCGACGAAGAACGACTGATCAATTATGATAATCCTTTATACGAAGAGAAGTACGGCGAACTGTATCGTCAGGGTCATAGTGAGGCCTCTGCTGGTCGCCCTGAGAGCAAGAGCGGACCAGCTGCTGAGGCTGATCGGGTAGTGAACATCGAGGATCTGGAACTGGGCGAGTTCTGCGGGGTGCCCATCCAGCAGATAGTGGATGCCTGGGTAGGCGACGCTACGCCGAAGCCGACTCAGCGCCACAAAACGTCGCTCTGGCTGGCCGACCAGCTGCGTTACATCACGGGCAGCGATGCCGAGTGGATAGAGCGTATCCTGAGGGCTCAGCCGTGGGTGCAGGATATCGTCACCGAGCGCAAGGAGAATGTAGGCGGCACGGTGAAGTCGGCTATGGGCTACCAGGAGACGAAGATGCCGCCCAAGCGGATGATGGATGCCCTGGCCAAGTGTGGCATCTCGCGCGAGGACTACCGCAAGGAGACACTTGCCGCTGCAGAGAACGAGGCCAGTGCCGCGCTGCTGAGCCGTCAGCAGGCTAACCGCAATCCGCTGGCCGACCTGCCTTACGAAGAATGGGAGCGGGAGATCAAGGCGCTGTGGCGCTACTACCCGCCGTTGAAGGCCGTGTGCCAGGGGCTCTGCAGTCATCATCACCAGTGGCCGGCAGCCTTCTTCACCACGGGTCACTGCGGGGTGAACCTGATGACGCGCTGTACCTACCGCCACTACTACCAGCCTGCCAAGGTGAGGCGGTTGAACTCGGATGTACACGTGATCGGCGATCCGGCTACGGGAAAGTCGTTCGTGGGTGATATCTACGAACTGCTGATGCGGCCCATCCTCGAGGCCGACCAGAAAGCCATCGACCAGCTGATGGACTTCAAGCTGCAGACGCAGGGGCGCACCTACTCGACGAAGGAGCAGAAGAAGGATGCCATCACCAGACCGAAGGTGGTGAAGCGCGACCACGACTCACGCACCTCGAACGCGGAGTTTATCATGGACCACCTGAACGCCAAGGAGTGGGTTGACGGCAAGGAGATGCAGCTGCACCTGACAACCTTTGACTCGGAACTCGACAACACGACCACCATGGCGAAGAGCGGCGGATGGATCGACAAGAAGTTCTTCGAGCTGAAAGCCTTCCACAACGAGAAGGACGGTCAGCAGTATGCCAACAAGGACTCGGTGCCGGTGACGATGTATATCCACTATAACCTGCTGTTCACAGGTACGCCGCTGGCCCTTTACCGCAAGGTGAACGAACGGAACTTCGGCGACGGTCTGGCCACGCGACTGGCCGTGATACCGCTGCCGCCGTCGAACTTCGAGATGGTGGAGCTGATGCCCGAGACCTACGACAACAGCAAGCAGCTGAAGGTGCTCGACGACTTTTCTGCGCGGCTCGACCGCCGTCATGGCGAACTGCCCATCCGCAAGCTGATAGAGCATGCCTACTATTGGACGAAGGAACGCATGGAGATAGCCGCCTTCAACGACGACCATGCCGATGAGCTGCTCATCAAGCGCTGCTGTTACTATGGCATCGCGATGGCCGTGCCCTTCATCGACGACCGCCATAAGGATGAGCTGAACCAGACAGGCACCTACCGCATCGACAAGACCGACCTGAGACTCTGTTCGCTGGCACTCGACATGCAGTATAAGACGCAGCACTACTGGTTCTACGAACTGGCGCGCATGTACTTCGACAATCAGCAGCGCGACTCACAGAACCGCCAGCGCCGTTCGAAGTACGACGAGTGTTTCGACCGTCTGCCGGAGTCGTTCAGCTATGAGCAGTTTGCCGCCGTCTACGGTTATACACCGGATAAGGAGACGGGTGGCAGGAAGATGCTGTCGCGGCTGAAGAAGAGCGGTAAGATAGAGCCAACCGACAAGGATACTTACAAGAAGATCGCTTGACTTTTGACATTTGACATTAAGGTTTTTCAGTCAAGCGATTATCTCTTCAGCGTTCTTTGACTTATTTTCTTTTTGACTGGAGTTTCTTCAGGCGGCGCTGGGCATCGCCGGCGTCGGGGTAGAGCTCGAGGGCTTTCTCATAGTTGCGGATGGCGGCTTCGGGCATGTGCTCGTGCTCGCATTCGCGGCCCAGGATGGTGTATTCGGCGGCGAGGCGCTTCAGGAGTTCCTGCTTCGACTGGAGCTCCTGCCTGAGGGCTTCGAGCTCGGCGGCATGCTGGGCTCGGAGCGTCTCGATCTCGCGCTTCTGGCGGTTGATGATCTCGAGTTTCTTGCGGATGAAGCGGCGGATGTGGGGCTTCTCGATGTCGTAGCGCGAGTGGATGGCCTTGAAGAAGGATTCGAGGAAATGCTCGAAGTCGCCGCGGTCGAAGAAGCGCACGGCATCGTGGTACTCGCGGTCGGCCTTGCCCTCCTGCATGGCCTGGTCTATCAGGCGCTGGTCGTTGTAGCGGTTGGCAAACTGCACGACCTCTGCACGTACGAAGATGTCGCTCTGTCGGAGGGGTGCCTTGAGGGTGATGCCGTCGAGCGATGTGCAGCGGGAGAGGGCCACGTAGGTCTGTCCGCCGGCGAAGGCGCCTCCGCCGCCGAAGTCGATTTGCACCTGCGAGAACGTGAGTCCCTGGCTCTTGTGGACGGTGATGGCCCAGGCGAGGCGGATGGGGAACTGGGTGTAGGTGCCCAGCAGTTCTTCCTCGATCTTCTGCTCCTTCTCGTTGAAGGTGTAGCGCATGTTCTCCCACACTTCGCGCTCCACATCGTGCTCGCGGCCGTCCTCGGTGATGACGCCTATCAGACCTTCTTCCTCGTCGATGTAGTCTACGACACCCAGCGTGCCGTTCACCCAGCGCTTGTCCTTGTCGTTCTTGATGAAGATGACCTGGGCACCGGGCTTCAGCTGCAGTTCGATGGGCGTGGGGAGTGAGGTCTCTGGGAAGTCGCCCTTGATGACGCCGAAGAAGGTTGAGGGGTTGCCGTCGAGGGCGGCCAGCTGCTGTTCGTTGGTATAGTCTACGATGTCGCGGCGGGTGGCGAGGGTGATCTCCAATTTGCTGTTCGACGGTTTGCTGTCGTGCGGTTTCAGCACGCGGGCGTTGAGGGTGTTGAGATCGGCCGTAGTGGCTGTGTTGTTGCGGATGCGGTCGAGGATGGCGATAAACTGATCGTCGGTCTGGCGGTACACCTTGCGGAGCTCGATGGATACGATGGGCATCTGCTGCCACACCTTGGCATTGAAGAAATACGAGCTGGGGTAGAAGGGCTGCAACAGCTGGCGGTCGTCGTCCTTGAGCACCGGCTCGAGCTGGTAGATGTCGCCCACGAGCAGCAGCTGCTTGCCGCCGAAGGGCTCTGGGTTGCGGGTATAGATGCGCAGCAGCTTGTCGATGAAGTCGATGATGTCAGCGCGCACCATCGATATCTCGTCGATGATGATGAGTTCGACCTCACGGATGAGCTTGCGCTGGGCACCCGTGTACTTCAGGGTCTCCTTGATGTGGCGGCGGTCGTAGCGCGAGTCGTTGGGCAGCAGGGGGTGGAATGGCAGTCGGAAGAAGCTGTGGAGCGTGGAGCCGCCGGCGTTGATGGCCGCGATGCCAGTAGGGGCGAGGATCACGTGCTTCTTCTTGGTGGTCTGTGCGACATATCTCAGGAACGTAGACTTACCCGTGCCGGCCTTCCCTGTGAGAAAGAGCGAGCGACGGGTATAGTTGATGATCTGGAGGGCATCCTGCCACTCCTTGTTGTCGAGGTCGAGTTCCATCAGTCTTCCTTTATGGCGTCGGCATTCTCTTCTGGTGCAGGTTCGTTGTCGGCGTTGTCGGGCTCCGGCTCTTTCTTGGGTCGCGGCAGCGGATTGCCGAAGTCGTCGAAGTAGATGGCATCGGAATCGGCGTTGTCGTAGGCGAGCGAGTCGACACTGATGGAGTCGGAATCGGCAGGAGCGCTGAAGTAGCCGCCGCAATTGTACATGGCATCGGCCACGTCGGTACCTGTATATGGCTTGAACTTCGTGCGATACTGCTTGAACGCGGGGTCGTTGAGCACTGAGCCAAGGAAGTAGCCGCAGATGGGCAGTGCCGTGCGGTTACCCTGTCCCAGCATGCCTGTGCGGAAGTGGATGCTGCGGTATTCGCCGCCCACCCATGCGCCGACGACCAGCTTGGGCGTGGTGCCGATGAACCAGGCATCGGAGTGGTTGTTGGAAGTACCCGTCTTGCCGCCGAAATCGGTATCAGCCGCCTTGTCGTAGCCCACGAATCCCATCAGTCGCGAGCTGGTGCCGCTCATGCCGCCCTTGAGCAACTGCTGTACGAGGAAGGCGGAGCGCTTGGAGATGACCTGCTCTGTCTTCGTCGGGGCCTCGAAGATGACGTTGCCGTCGCGATCCTCGATCCTTGCCACGAGCACAGGGTCGATATGGGCGCCGTCGTTCACGGGCGTACAGTAAGCATTGACCATCTCCAGCAGGTTCACGTCGCTGGCGCCGAGCGTGAGCGACGGGGTGGGGTCGAGCTTTGACTTGATACCCATGTCGTGGGCTGTCTTCACGATATTGTCGATGCCGCACTCCTGTCCCAGTCGTACTGCGATGGAGTTGATACTCATGGCGAAGGCCTGCTTCAGCGAGATGTTGGCATTCGAGAACCGGCCGTCGGCGTTATGGGGCGCCCACACCATCTCCTTGCCGTTCTGCATCACCTTCATCGAGAAATACTCGTCCTTGCGGTAGTCGCAGGGCGTGACACCCTGATTGATGGCCTCGGTATAGACGAAGAGCTTGAAGGTGGATCCCGGCTGCCGCTGGGCTGTCACCTTATCATATTTCCACGAGTGGAAGTCGATGTCGCCCACCCAGGCCTTGACATGGCCGTTCTGAGGTTCCATCGCCACGAAGCCGCAATGCATGAAGCGCACCATGTAGCGGATGGAGTCCATCGTCGACAGTTCCTTCTCCACGCGGCCTTTCTCATAGTCGAACACTTTCACCGTATGGGGCAGGTTCAGGTAGTAATTGATGGAATCCTCGTTGCCGTTGAACTTCTTGGAGAGATACTTGTAGACAGGCTGTCGCTTGGCGATATCCTCGATGAAGTTCTTGATCTCCACGTGGTGGGCATCCTGCCAGGGGTTGATGGAGCCCCAGTGGCTGTTGAAGGTCTGCTGTAGCTGCTTCATCTGCTTGTAGGCCGCCTGCTCAGCATACTGCTGCATGCGGGAGTCGATCGTGGTATAGATCTTCAGTCCCTCGGTGTAGAGGGCGTTGCGGTTGTCGTAGTAGTCCTCGCACCAGCCCTTCAGGTAGTCGGCCACGGCCTCGCGGAAATAGTTGGCGTCGCCGTCGTAGACACTCTCGACGCTGTAGTCGAGCTTGATCTCGAGTTTCTTCAGCGAGTCGCACTCTGCCTGTGTGAGATGTCCGTGCTGCTGCATGAGGTCGAGCACGATGTTGCGGCGCTTCAGCGAATTGTCGGGATTGATGAGGGGATTATAGAATGTGGTGGCCTTGAGCATGCCCACGAGGATGGCGGCATTCTCGGTTGTGAGGTCTTTCGGTGCGCAGCCGAAGTAGGTCTTACAGGCGGTCTTGATGCCAAAGGAATTGGAGCCGAAATCGACCGTGTTGGCATACTGCGTGAGAATCTCCTCCTTGGTGAAGAAGAACTCGAGCTTGTAGGCCGTGATCCACTCCTTGCTCTTCATGATGAGCATCTTGACACCGGGGATATTGCCCAGCAGGCCAGTGGAGTATTCCGAGCGCGTGCGGAACAGGTTCTTCGCCAACTGCTGGGTGATCGTCGAGGCGCCTCGGGCATCGCGATGCAGGATATACTCCTTGGCTACAGCCATGAAAGCCGTATAGTCGATGCCGTGATGACTGTAGAATCGCTCGTCCTCGGTATCGATGAGCGCCTGCCAGAAGACGGGGTTCACCTCTTCGTAGGTGACGGGTGTGCGGTTCTCGCTGAAGAACTTGCCGATCTGCTTGCCGTCGGCACTATAGATGATTGAAGCGGCGGCAGGACGCTTGTTCTTGATGGTCGACATCGAGGGCGACTTGCCGAAGAGCCACAGGAAATTGATGTCTACGGCTCCCAGATAGAGGAAGAATGCCACGATGAGCGAGGCGAGGGCCACGGGGATCTTGATGTACCAGGGGCGACCCTGATAGAGGCTTTTATACCAAGGCCAGATGCCTTTTATTGCTTGTAGGATTTTTTGCCACATATATACTTGATTATCGTTTCTGTTTCATCCGGGTGGAACCAGCGGATGCTTTCGTCTTTCTTAAACCAGGTGAGCTGTTTGCGGGCATAGCGGCGGGTGTTGCCTTTGATGCGCTCTACAGCTTCCTCCAGCGGCCAGCGGCCGTCGATGTAGTCGAATAGTTCTTTGTAGCCTACCGTGTTCAGCGCGTTCAGGTGGCGCTTGGGGTAGAGGGCTTTGGCTTCTTCGAGCAGCCCGTCGGCCATCATCTGATCCACACGGCGGTTGATGCGGTCGTAGAGCTCTTCGCGCGGACGGTTCAGCCCGATCTTGACGATGCTGAAGGGTCGCTGGCGCCTTTCGCGCTTGCGGAAGGATGTATAGGTCTTGCCCGTCATCAGGCAGATCTCCAGCGCATGAACGACGCGCCGCGGGTTCTGACGGTCTACGATCTCATAGTATTCGGGATCGCGCTGGCGTAGTTCCTCGCAGAGCGTTTCAAGTCCCTCGTCGGCGAGCCGCTGCTTCATCGTGGTGCGCGTCTGGTCGTCGATGGTAGGGATATCGTCGATACCGTCGCAGACAGCGTCGATGTACATCATGCTGCCGCCGGCCATCAGGGCATAGTCACTCGAAAGGAACTGACGGCCCAACAACTCCAAAACCTGTTGTTCAAAGAGCGAAGCGCTGTAGTAGTCGTCGAGCCCGAGTATGCCCACGAAGTCGTGATGCACTTGCTGCATCTGCGCTTCAGTAGGCGGAGCGGTACCGATTTTCAGTTCCCGGAAGATCTGTCGGGAGTCAGCGTTGATGATCGGGATATGGAAATGCTTCGCCACATCCAGGCAGAGCGCTGTCTTACCCACAGCCGTTGGTCCGGTGATGACTATCAGCGTCTTTTCCAATGGTCGAGTTATCTGATAACGCCGCGCTTGGAATTCTCGATGAAGGAGCAGATGTACTCCACTTCCTTCGAGTCGGGGAACTGCTCGCGGGCCATGGCCACACCATCCTTCAGCACGCCTTGTGAGTAGATGATGCGATAAGCTTCGTGGATGGCCTCAATGGTCTCACGCGGGAAACCTCTGCGGCGCAAGCCGACGAGATTGACGCCTGCATAGCGGATGGGCTCCTTGCCCGCAATCACGTAAGGCGGAATGTCCTGGCTCGTGCGGGAACCGCCCTGGAACATCACGTAGCTGCCCACGCGGATGAACTGGTGGAACAGACAGGTAGCCGAGATGATTGCGCAGTCTTCGACCTCGACCTCGCCGGCGAACTTCGTGGAGTTGCCGATGATGCAGCCGTTGCCGATCACGCAGTCGTGAGCCACGTGCATGTTCTCCATCAGCAGGTTGCCGTTGCCCACCACGGTCTTGCCCTTAGAGGCTGTGCCGCGCGAGATGGTGACATTCTCACGGATGGAGTTGTTGTCGCCGATCTCACAGGTGGTATCCTCGCCCTTGAACTTCAGATCCTGCGGTTTGGTAGAGATGCTGGCACCAGGGAAGAACTCGTTGCCGTTGCCGATGCGGGCACCGTAGTGGATCGTCACGCTGTTGAGCAGCTTGTTGTTATCGCCTATCACGACGTTCTTGTCGATGACGCAGAACGGACCGATGATATTGTTGTCGCCCAGTTTTGCCTCTGGATCGACCACTGCTAAAGGATGTATCTGATTTGCCATAAACTTCTATTTGTTCTTTACGATTTGTGCAGTAAACGTTGCTTCGGCCACAACATGGTCGCCAACAAAGATGTAGCCCTTCATAGACGAGATGCCATGACGCACGGGTGCCAGCAGCTCGACCTTGAAGATCAGCGTATCGCCAGGCACCACTTTCTGGCGGAACTTCACGCCGTCGATCCTCATGAAGTAAGTAGACCAGCGCTCGGGCTCTTCCAATGTGTTCAGTACGAGCAGTCCGCCGCACTGTGCCATGGCCTCGATCTGAAGCACACCAGGCATGACGGGCTCCTGCGGGAAGTGGCCCTGGAAGAAGGGCTCGTTGGACGTGACGTTCTTGATGCCTACAATCGTCGTGGCACCTAACTCTACCACCTTGTCGACCAGCTGCATGGGGTAGCGGTGGGGGAGCAGCTCGCGGATGCGGTTCACGTCCATTATCGGCTCCTCGTTGGGATCATAGACCGGTGCCTGGATCTCATGCTTGCGGATCTCCTTGCGCAACAGGCGCGCAAACTTATTGTTGATAGTGTGGCCAGGGCGGGTAGCGATGATGCGGCCTTTGATCGGCTTGCCGATGAGCGCCATATCGCCGATGACATCGAGCAGCTTATGACGCGTACACTCGTTCTCCCACTGCAGGGGTTTGTGCTGGATATATCCCAGATCGGTGGCATCGCGATGCTCTACATGGAGCATGTCTGCCAGCATGTCGAGGCGCTCCTGAGTGGTCTGACGCTCATAGATGACGATGGCATTGTCGAGGTCGCCGCCCTTGATGAGGTTTGCCTGCAGCAGCGGTTCTATATCGCGGACGAAGACGAAGGTGCGGGCACTGGCAATCTCTGTGGGATACTTGGCAGGATCGTCGATGGTGGCAAACTGCGAGTTGATGAATTTCGACTCGAAGGAGCACATACACGTCAGTGAGAAGGAGTCATCGGGCAGGATGGTGATACATGAGCCAGTCTTCTCATCATTCACCTCAATCTTCTTGCGGATGACATAGTAATCCTTCGGAGCATTCTGTTCCTCGATGCCCACCTCTTTGATCTTCTCCACATACTGGATGGCAGAACCGTCGAGAATCGGGAACTCGGGGCCGTTGACATGGATCATACAGTTGTCGATGCCCATGGCATAGAGTGCTGAGAGTCCGTGCTCAACGGTAGAAACGCGTGCTTCGCCCTTGCCGAGCACCGTGCCGCGCTGGGTGTCGACCACATTCTCGGCAACAGCGTCGATGATGGGTTCACCCTCCAGGTCGATACGCTGGATCTTATAGCCCGAATTCTCGGGGGCGGGGTTGAATGTTACTGTGAGGTTCAAACCGGTATGCAGTCCTTTTCCAAACAAAGAAAAGCTGCCTTTTAACGTTTTCTGCTTCATTGCTATATTTGACAATTTGACGATTTCACTATTGGACTATCTATTTCTCGCCAGCGCTCTTCTTCAGTTCGTCGATCTCGCGCTGCAGCTGGGCAATCTGGCGATACATATCAGGCAGTTTGGCGTAGATGGCCTTGGCCTTGAAGAACATCTTCGGATCCATGGCGGGCGAACCGATGAGAGACTCGCCGTTACCCTTGGTGTTCTTGATGACACCACACTGGGCACCAATGAAGGTCTTATCAGCCACGTGGATATGACCAGAGAAGCCTGCCTGCCCTCCAACCATACACCAGGAACCAATCTTCGTGGATCCAGCCATGCCCACCTGTGCAGACATGACGGTATTCTCGCCAATCTCGCAGTTATGGGCCACCTGAATGAGGTTATCGAGTTTCACACCCTTATGGATGACGGTCTGGCCCATCGTAGAACGGTCTACGCAGGTGTTGGCACCAATCTCCACATTGTCTTCGATGATGACGATGCCAATCTGTGGAATCTTGTCGTAGCCCTCAGTGTTCGGTGCGAAGCCAAACCCATCTGCTCCAATCACGCTACCTGCATGTATTGTAACATTATTTCCTAATTTGCATCCCTGATAGATAGTGATGTTAGGATAGAGCAGGCAATTCTCACCTATGGTGACGCCATCGCCGATTACAGTATGGGGATAAATCTGAGAACCGTCGCCAATGACAGCCCCGTCGCCAATGACGGCGAAGGCACCGATAAACACATCTTTGCCGACGGTAGCCTTGGGCGAAACAGATGCCTGAGGATCGATGCCGGTCTTTTTCGGCTTCATCGAATCGTAGAGTTGAAGCAGCTTGGCTACACACTCATACGCATTCTTCACACGGATAAGCGTAGCGCTGACGGGCTTTTCCAACTCGACATCCTCGTTGATGAGGACTACACTCGACTTGGTCTCGTAAATGTAATGGGTGTATTTGGGGTTAGAGAGAAAAGAGATGGCTCCGGGAACCCCCTCTTCGATTTTCGCGAAGGTGTTGACGATGGCATTCTCGTCACCTTCCACTCTGCCTTGTATTAATTCTGCGATTTGCTTGGCTTTAAATTCCATAATTTGTGATATCTGCTTTAATATTCTGCAAAGTTAGCAAAAATTATTCGAAACGCTGATAACAGAGGTAATATTTTCTTATTTTTTTAGAAAGTAATTGAACATTTAGCAATTCGGAAGCTTTTGAAATATCTCTGATTTCTTCGTTTTTGTAAAGAATTGAGATACTGTCATCGTCTACGCTATACATGTCTTTTTGGATGGTGTTGATGCTCATCAGGTAGTGTTGCGCTTCCTCGGGAGTAATGTTCATTTTTGCCGCTATCGCGTCGGCTATTTCTGCGATCTTGCCTTCCTCAATCGGCTCTTCAGAGACTTCCACCTTGAAGATGTGACGGTCGAGCATGTCTGTAGCCAAAGTAGATAAAATCTTGTCATCGTGATGCTTCCATGCTTTCATGGCGCACCAGATGTCAGAGTCGTCGAGCTCCTCGTAATTGGGCAATGCCTCAGGGTGGGTGTCGAACCATGCCTTGTCGACATCGTTATAGAGGAAATAGTGCAGGGCAGGAGAGGCAAACACATCCTGGCCAGACTTGATGAGATCTTTTGCACGGGTGAGCATATTGACAAGAACTTTCTCGTAAGCCACACAGGTACGGTGCAAATACACCTGCCAGTACATCAGCCGTCGGGTGGTCAGATAGTTCTCCAACGAGTAGATTCCCTTATGATCCACCACGAGCGAATCATCGACCACATTGAGCATCTTGATGATGCGTGCAGAGCCGATATTGCCCTCTGTGACTCCGGTATAGAAAGAGTCGCGCCGCAGGTAGTCGAGGCGGTCCATGTCGAGTTGGCTCGATATCAGCTGGTGGAGGAAGTTCTTGGGGTACTGGCCTTTAAAGATGGAGATGGCGAGGTTCAGCTGACCGTTGAAATGGCTGTTGATCTCTTCCATCATCATCAGGGAAATGTCTTCATGAGAGATGCCGTGGATGAGTGTATCCTCCAGCACGTGAGAGAAGGGGCCGTGCCCGATATCGTGCATGAGGATGGCAGCCTGGACTGCTTCGGCCTCAGATTCGAAGATGAAGATGCCTTTCTGTTGCAGGGAGAGTATCGCCTCGCCCATGAGGTGGAAGGCACCTAGCGAATGCTGGAAACGGGTATGGCGGGCACCGGGATAGACCACAGAGGCCAGTCCTAGCTGGTTGATGCGGTTCAGGCGCTGGAACAATGGGTGCTCGACAATGTCGTAAAGCAGACCACGCGGTATCTTGATGAATCCGAAGACCGGGTCGTTGATAATCTTTGCTTCCTTCATTCTAATAAAAGGTGAAGGCAGGGTTAAAGCCCTGCCTTTTTAAGTTCGATAGCCATTTCCTGTTGTAGTGACTTGGCTGCTGTAGCCGCCGCTTCTGCAAAGTCGTTGTCCTTGGAGGCATAGATGATGCCACGCGAGGAATTGACGAGCAGGCCACAATCCTTCGTCATGCCATACTTGCATACCTCCTGCAGACTGCCGCCTTGGGCTCCGACGCCAGGTACGAGCAGGAAATGATCCGGTACGATTTTGCGGATATCCTCAAACATCTGTCCCTGTGTGGCACCTACAACATACATCATGTTATCCTTATTGCCCCACTGCTGACTCTGCTTGAGCACTTTCTCGAAGAGACGCTCGCCTTGGGCATCCTCCGTCAGCTGGAAGTCGTGAGAACCCTTATTGCTGGTAAGTGCCAAGAGGATAACCCACTTGTCGTCGTAGCCGAGGAAGGGTGTCACAGAGTCTTCACCCATGTAGGGCGCAACGGTGAGTGCATCGACGTCATACTGCTCGAAGAAGGTCTTGGCATACATCTTCGACGTGTTGCCGATATCGCCGCGCTTGGCATCGGCGATGATGAAATGGTCGGGGTATTCCTCCTTCAGGTAGTCGATGGTGGCCTCGAAGGCGAGGATGCCATCCACACCGTAAGCCTCGTAGAATGCCAGGTTGGGCTTGTAGGCCACGCAGTAGTGGGCTGTGGCATCGATGATGAGGGCGTTAAACTCGCAGAGGGCGCGGAAGACATAGTCTTCGCCGTCCTTAGCCTTTGCCTCGTCGATGATACACTGGGGTATCTTGTCCAGGTCTGTATCGAGACCTACGCAGAGAAACGACTGCTTCTCGCGAATTTGTTGTATTAACTCTTGTCTTGTCATAATTACAGTTCTGTTTCTTTCATTCGTTCTGCGTTCTCGGCCACGGTCAGGGCATCAATCATGGGCTGGATGTCACCGCCCAGGAACCCTTGCAGGTCGTGGGTGGTGTAGCCGATACGATGGTCGGTGACGCGGCCCTGCGGGAAGTTGTAGGTGCGTATCTTTGCTGAACGGTCGCCCGTAGAAACAAGGCTCTTACGGCGAGAGGCGATATCGTCCATATACTTCTGATGCTCCTTATCATATATAAAGGTATAGAGGCGCGAGAGGGCACGCTCCTTGTTCTTAGGCTGGTCGCGGGTCTCCGTACACTCGATGAGAATCTCCTCGGTCTCGCCTGTATTGGGGTTCTTCCACATGTAACGCAGACGGACACCGGATTCCACCTTGTTCACGTTCTGGCCACCAGCACCTGACGAGCGGAAGGTATCCCACTTGATTTCGCCTTCGTTCACATGAACCTCGAACTTATCAGCCTCGGGCAGTACGGCAACCGTAGCAGCAGAGGTATGCATGCGTCCCTGTGTCTCGGTGGCTGGCACACGCTGTACACGATGCACGCCAGATTCATACTTCAGGGTGCCGTAGACATCAGCTCCACTCACAGCAAAATCGATTTCCTTATAACCGCCGACAGCACCTTCAGACACGCTGGTGATAGAGAGCTGCCAGCCCTTCGACTCGCAATAACTCTTGTACATCTTGAACAGGTCGCCAGCAAACAGACAGGCCTCATCGCCACCTGTTCCGGCACGAATCTCCATCTGCACATTCTTCGCATCCTCAGGATCCTTCGGGATAAGGGCGATCTTGATTTCCTCTTCGAGCTTTGGCTGGAGTTCTTCGTTGGCAGCCAGTTCCTCACGGGCCATCTCCTTCATCTCGGGGTCGGTCTCGTTGGCAAGGATATCCTTGGCCTCCTTGATGCCGTTCAGACAGGCGATGTAACGCTTGCGGGCATCCATGATGTCACCCAAGTCCTTGTATTCCTTCGTCAGTTTCACAAAACGGTTCTGATCGGCGATCACGTCGGGGTCAGTAATCAGGGTAGATACTTCCTCGAAGCGTGCCTCCAAACCGTCAAGCTTTTGCAGTATACTGTTATTCTCCATAATTGAATTCTCCAAATTCACTCTTAATCGTCAGACTCTTCTTGCCTTCCTCGATGTGGCCTACAACCTGAGCGTCGATGTTGAAGCTCTTCGAGAGAGTGATGACTTTCTCGGCAACTTCAGGACGCACATAGATCTCCATACGATGACCCATGTTGAATACCTGATACATCTCCTTCCAGTCGGTGCCTGAGCACTCGTGGATGGCCTTGAACAGTGGGGGTACTGGGAACATATTGTCCTTAATGACCTTGCAATTATCGCTCACGAAGTGGAGCACTTTTGTCTGCGCACCACCAGTGCAGTGTACCATGCCGTGAATCTCGGGGCGCAGTTCGTCGAGCAGCTTCTTGATGACTGGGGCATAGGTGCGGGTGGGAGAGAGCACAAGCTGCCCGGCATCCACAGGCGAACCTTCTACGCTGTCAGTCAGTTTGTACTTGCCGCTATATACCAGCTCATCGGGCACAGCGTGGTCATAACTCTCGGGATAGTTCTCGGCCAGATACTTCGCAAACACATCATGGCGGGCAGAGGTCAGACCGTTGGAGCCCATACCACCGTTATAGCGTTTCTCGTAAGTGGCCTGCCCTGTGCTGGAGAGTCCCACAATCACATCTCCCGGGCGGATATTCGCATTGTCGATCACATCGCTGCGCTTCATGCGGCAAGTGACCGTAGAGTCGACGATGATGGTGCGTACCAAGTCACCCACATCGGCGGTCTCTCCACCTGTAGGATAGATGCCGATACCCATCTCGCGGAGTTCTGCGAGCAGTTCGTCTGTACCATTGATAATCGCAGAGATTACCTCACCAGGCACTAGCATCTTGTTACGTCCGATCGTAGAAGATACGAGGATATTATCCACAGCACCCACGCAGAGCAGATCGTCAGTGTTCATCACAATGGCATCCTGGGCGATACCCTTCCATACGGAGAGGTCGCCCGTCTCCTTCCAGTACATATACGCCAGACTCGACTTTGTGCCAGCACCGTCAGCGTGCATGATATTGCAATACTCGGGGTCACCTCCCAAGATGTCGGGGATGATCTTGCAGAACGCCTGTGGGAAGATGCCCTTGTCGATGTTCTTGATGGCGTTGTGTACGTCCTCCTTGGCGGCACTTACGCCGCGCATCATATATCTGTTGTCCATATTCTTATTTTTCTTTTCCGTGCCAAAATTCCCAGCTGGCAAAGGCCTGCAGCAGCAACATCTCCAGTCCGTTGGTGACGTTGGCACCGCGTTCGGCTCCCTTTCTCATGAATAGCGTCTGATCCGGGTTGTAGATGAGGTCGTAGAGTATCGTGTGATTATCCATCGCCTCATACGGCAATTCGGGGCATTCCTCTGAGTGCGGATACATGCCGACGGGGGTACAGTTCACAATCACATTGTATTCCTTGATCACTTCGGGGGTGATGCTTTTGTACTGGATTGTATCAGGACGCTCGTAGCGACTGACGAAGACTGTTTCCAGTCCCAGAGATTTCAGTCCGAAGTTGATAGCCTTCGAAGCACCGCCTGTTCCCAGAATCAAGGCCTTCTTATGCCACTTCTTGTCGAGCATTGGCTCTATGCTTTGGGTAAACCCGATGACATCGCTATTAAAGCCCTTGAGAATCGTCTTGTTCTTCTCATGCGTGACACGGATAACGTTAACGGCTCCTATGGCTCTTGCCTCGGGTGAGATAGAGTCGAGAAAGGGAATGACTTTCTCCTTATAGGGGATGGTAACGTTCAATCCCTTCAGATTGGGGTTCTTGTCCAATACCTCTGGCAGAACGTCGATTGTTGGGATCTCGAAGTTCTCATACTTTGCGTTGATCCCCTCGTCAGCAAACTTCTGATTGAAATAACTGACGGAGAACGAGTGCCCTAGTGGGTAGCCTATTAAACCATATTTATCCATTGTCGTTGTTTATTTAGTGGCAAAATACATTGTGCATATACCGAAGGTCAGCCGCTTGAACTCAGCCTGCTTGAAACCAGCGTCCTTGAGTATCCTTACCATCAGTTCTCCCTGCGGAAAAGCCTCAATGGTCTTGGTGAGATAGCTGTAGGCACTGGTGTCTTTGGATATGAGCCGTCCGTAGATAGGTAGCACGGTGTGGCTGTAGATGTGGAATAGCTGCTTCATCGGAAAACTGACGGGTGATGTCAGCTCCACGATGCTCAGGTGTCCCCCCGGCTTCAGCACGCGGCACATCTCTGCCAGACCTTTGTCGAGGTTTGCGAAATTCCTGATGCCAAAGGCGGCAATGACAGCATCGAAAGTCGCTTCGGGATAAGAGAGATTGGTACAATCTTCCTTCTCAAACGATATTATCTGCTGTAGTCCTGCCGTCTTTACTTTCTCTCGTCCGATGACCATCATGCCTTCACTGATGTCCGCTCCAATGAGCTTGTCAGGGTGAAGCATCTGTGCTGCAAGAATGGCAAAATCACCGGTTCCAGTGGCGATGTCGAGCAGAATCTTGGGCTCAAAGGGCTTCAGACTGCGAATTGCCTTCTTCCGCCAGCCTTTGTCGATGTTCCATGACAGACGGTGGTTCAGCTTGTCATAAGTAGGGGCGATGTTATTGAACATCTGCTCTACCTGTTGGGCTTTCTCCGCACCGTCCTCGTAGGGATTGATCTTCTCCTGCTCGTAGTTCATGCCTTACTTCTTATTCTTGAAAGCCTTGAGCCAGTCGCTGACGTTCTTTTCTATTCTCACGGCCAGATCGTCATCGCTCGTCTCTCTCTCAAAACGCTCGCCGACGATGTGCTCATACAGTTCGATATAGCGGTCGCTGACGCTCTCGGCATATTCGTCAGTAATCTCAGGCATCACCTGTCCAGGCTCATTCATGAAGTTGTGCTCGATGAGCCACTGGCGGACGAACTCCTTAGAGAGCTGGCGCTGAGGTTCGCCCTTTGCCAGTTTCTCTTTGTAGCCTTCTGCATAGAAATAACGGCTGGAGTCTGGTGTGTGGATCTCGTCAATGAGATACACCTTACCGTCGCGCTTGCCAAATTCGTATTTCGTATCTACGAGGATGAGCCCGCGCTTGGCTGCAATCTCCTGTCCGCGCTTGAAGATCTTACGCGTATAGTCCTCCATCACGGCATAGTCCTCTGCAGAGACGATGCCCTGGGCGATGATCTCCTCTTTAGAGATGTTCATGTCGTGCCCCTCGTCAGCCTTGGTGGTAGGGGTGATGATGGGTTCGGGGAAACGCTCGTTTTCCTTCATGCCGTCAGGCAGCTTCACACCACAGAGTTCGCGACATCCGTTCTTGTATTCTCTCCATGCAGAGCCAGTCAGAATGCTGCGGATAATCATCTCCACGCGGAATCCCTCGCACTTCAGACCAATGGTCACCATGGGGTCTGGGGTTGCCAGTTTCCAGTTGGGACAAATGTCTGTGGTGGCATCAAGGAACTTGGCGGCAATCTGGTTGAGCACCTGTCCCTTGAAGGGGATACCCTTCGGCAGCACTACGTCGAATGCCGAGATACGGTCTGTGGCTACCATCACCATCAGGTCGTCGTTGATATTATACACATCACGGACTTTACCGTGGTAAACACTCTTTTGTCCTTCAAAATTGAAGTCTGTTCTTGTTAAAGCTTTCATTGTTCTTTATATGATTTATCGTATTCTTCGTATGCGTTGACGATGCGTGTCACAAGTTTATGGCGTACTATGTCGCGCTGGTCTAGATTGACGACACCGATTCCCTCGATATTGTTCAGGATGTGCAGGGCCTCGATAAGACCGCTCTTCTGAGAGTGGGGCAGGTCTATCTGTGTCATGTCGCCTGTAATGATCATCTTTGTATTCCATCCCATACGTGTCAGGAACATGCGTATCTGGGCAGGTGTCGTGTTCTGGGCTTCGTCGAGTATGACCACCGCATCGCTTAGCGTCCGTCCTCTCATGAAGGCCAGTGGAGCGATCTGTATCACGTGCTTCTCCATCATGTCCTGCAGCTTGATCTGAGGGAGCATATCCTCCAGCGCATCATAGAGCGGTTGCAGGTAAGGGTCTATCTTGTCTTTCATGTCACCAGGCAGGAATCCCAGTTTCTCACCGGCTTCCACAGCAGGACGACTGAGGATGATTTTCTTCGCCGTCTTTTCTTTTAACGCTTTGACTGCCAATGCGATAGATAGGTATGTTTTACCTGTTCCTGCAGGGCCTACGGCAAAGATCATGTCGTTCTGATTGTAGGCTTCTATCAGTCGTTGCTGGTTGATGGTCCTTGCTTTGATAGGCCTGCCGGACATGGAGTATACGACAACTCCTTCAGGCACTTCGTCTTTCGTCCGTTTCCCTTTGATGATGTCTATGATATCCTCTTCTTTGAGTGCGTTGAAACGGAGCACGTGCTGACGTATCTTCTCGATATTTTCTTCGAAAGAGACCATCTGTTCCTCATCGCCGAGTATACGGATTACATTGTCACGAGCCACGATGCGTAGTTTGGGATATAACGATCGGATCATCTGCAAGTGACAATTCCCAACCCCGTAGAATACCACAGGGTCAATGTCCTCTAAAACGATATGTTTCTCTATCAAATGATATAAAATTTAAATTTGGGCACAAAGTTACAAAAAATATTCGTATCTTTGCCAACGAAATCAGAAAAATTGGATGAAACTGACAAAAAAACGATATTTGATGGGCTTTGTAGCCGTCGTAGTTGTACTGGCGTGTGTGCGTTGGGCATTCCCCTCTGTCGCAGCGTCTGGAAAAAGTAAGGTGGAGGCTGTTGCGGCTTCTCCCGATAAACAGACTCTCACAGCCCCAGTCAAGAAGCAGGCTGTTAAGCGGCATCGTCACCGCATCAATTCGGTGCCCAACTATCTGACTGCTTTCCCTGATACCAATGCTGTTCAATTGGTGGCCGCCAACAAGTGGGGCGTCACTCCAGTGAAGAATCGTCAGGATGCTGAGTCGCGCAAGCGTGAGCTGGTTTATGTGGGGGCTAATCCTTATTACCATGTAGATCCGCTCTACTCCAGTATCCCTTATCTTGTGCCGCGTGCTGCTGTACTCCTTCAGGACATTGGTCAGGCGTTCTTCGATAGTCTCTATGTGAAAGGGGTGCCCATGCATAAGTTGATTGTGACGAGTGTGCTGCGTTCGCAGGAGGATGTGGCAAAGCTCCGTCGGCGTAATGGCAATGCCACAGAAAACTCTTGCCATCTTTATGGCACGACGTTTGATATCTGCTATAATCGTTATCGTACTGTAGAGAATCCTAATGGCCCTTCACGTAGGATGGTGCGCAACGATACTTTGAAATGGGTGCTCAGCGAAGTCCTGCGTGATATGCGTGAGCAGAAGCGTTGCTATATCAAGTATGAGGTGAAGCAAGGTTGTTTCCACATGACGGTAAGATGATTCTAGAATTACTTTTAAAATTTAAACATAATAAACTTAAAACCAAAGAATTATGAGATTAGATGGAAGAAGAGAAAGCTCAAACGTGGAAGATCGCCGCGGTATGAGTGGTGGTGCCAAAGCTGGTATTGGCGGTATCGGCGCCGTGATTGTTGCTGCCTTGTTTGCTTGGATGACTGGTGGTGATCCTTTGTCGGCTGGCTTGCAGGCTGCCCAGCAGCAGATGACTGCTCCTACAGAGACAATCGATGAGGCTAGTTTTACGGAAGAAGAACAGGAACTGGCTTCCGATTGTAAGAAGATCTTGGCTTCTACGGAGGATGTTTGGGGCAAGGTGTTCGAAGAGATGGGTGGTACTTATACCCCTCCGACACTGGTGTTGTTTTCTAATCAGGTGCAGTCAGCCTGTGGTAACGCTACGGCTGCCGTAGGTCCTTTCTATTGCTCTGGCGACCAGAAACTGTATATCGATCTGTCGTTCTTCACGCAGATGAAGCGTCAGCTTGGTGTTGAGGGCAATACCTTTGCCTACGCTTATGTCATTGCCCACGAGATCGGCCATCATGTCGAGAATCTGACGGGTTCTTTAGGCAAGGCTCATCAGGCGATGAACCAGAGCGATAAGGTGGGGGCTAACCAGATTAGTGTGCGCCTGGAACTATTGGCCGACTATTATGCTGGTGTATGGGCTCATTATGAGGAAGAGATGAACCACTCGATGGAGTATGGTGATCTGGAGAAGGGTCTTGAACTAGCAAAGGCCATCGGCGACGACTGGTTGCAGAAGAAGGCGCAGGGTAGGGCTACCCCAGAGTCGTTTACGCATGGAACGAGCGATCAGCGCAAACGCTGGTTGAAGCGCGGCTTCGAGACGGGTGATATGCGTACATCCACCTTTAGCATTCAGAATTACAACGACCTCTAAGATGCGTAAGTGGATGATATTTTGCACTCGATATATATCAGGAATAAAAAGAATATGATAATGATGAAAAAACTATCCATGATGGCGATGGTGCTTGTTACATTCGTCGCATTTACATTACAGAGTTGTAGTAAGGGCAATGATGGGATTCCGTATAATTTGTCAGCGTCTTTAGTAATTCAGGAAAATGGGCGCTTGACTGATGAACAAAAGAAAATATACGAAGAAACCTATAACGTTTCACCTACGATTAATTACTCAAATGATGAAGTGGCCGAGAAAGGCACAGAAGAGTTTGTAGGCAGGGGTGCTGCAAATATACAGGCGAAAATAAAGAATGAAACAGGCGACGCGAATTTCGTGTTTGTTTATACAGTTACAACAACTCGGCTCTCTGACAATAAGCAAATCTGCGTATATGAAGTTGAATATAACCGCAGTTTCTATTATAAGAAGAATGGCGAATATTATAGGAAATAATAATTCTATAAACACCGACAATCCCCCGCTCAGTTTAGAGACGGGGGATTTTTCTTTATTCGTGGTGATAGGGCTCGCCCTTGATGATGGTACACGCACGATATACTTGTTCGGTAAATATCAGCCTTATCATCTGGTGAGAGAATGTCATCTTCGAGAGTGATAACTGCTCGTTGGCTCTTTCATAGACGGTCTGTGAAAAACCATAGGGGCCGCCGATGATGAAGACCAGTCTGCGTGCGGTATTCCGTTTTTGTTCCAGCCATCGTGCAAACTCGATACTGCGCAGTTCGCGCCCATGCTCGTCTAGCAGGACCACGGTGTCGGATGGTTGTAGTTGCTTGAGAATCAGCTCGCCTTCTGCTGTCTTCTGCTGTTCTTCAGAGAGACTCTTGGTGTTCTTGAACTCGGGAATCACCGTGAGCTCGAAAGGCATATAGTGGCTGATACGATCCACATAGTCGCTGATGCCTGCTTGGAAATGCTTGTCGTTGGTCTTGCCAACAAGTATTAATAGCGTCTTCATCTCTTGATCGTTTCTTCTTCCAGGAATTTCTCGAACTGCAGCTTGTAGCCGTTGAATACGTTGATATCCACATCTCCCTGAATGCCAGCGACATGCCCGTCAGGACAGAGTTGCCAGAAGGCAAGTCTCAAGTCGGGCTTGTATTCGCTGTAGCGGGCTATCCACACGCAATAGTCGCATTTCAGGTCAGGCTGCTTTGACAGGTAATTGTTCACGAACATCTGGTTGACGTAGAGAATGGGTTTGACACCTGTGCTGCGCTCTACGGCTCTGAGCCAGATGCGTATCTGCATGAACATACGGTCGGCACCCATCTGCTCCACCTGTGACTTGCTGGGCTCGATATCGAGCACTGGGGGCAGGTCTCCATCCTTGAAGAGCGTGTTGCGTAGGAAATGTTGGGCTTGATCTATGCCTGAGGTGCGCATCGACCAGAAGTGATAGGCTCCGATGGGAATTCCGCGCTTGCGGGCTTGCGCGTAATCGTTCACATAGAATTTATTGCGGATGGTGGTACTCTCTGTCGACTTGATGAAGACGAAGGATACGGGATAGTCGGCTGTGCCGCTGACATTGTGGCTGCCGCGCTTGCCCACGTTTGTGATACGGAGTTTATCCCATAGGATAGGCACAGGGCGGCGACCTTTGCCGTGTTGGTATTTGGAAATGTCGATACCGTAGATACGCTCTGAGGTGTATTTCATCCGTTCTCCCTGAAAGCGTCCTTTCGTCCACTCGCCTACGTGCAGACGGGGATCGTCGCCTGATAGTTGCAGGTTGATGCCGAAACCGTGGCGCTTGTCGTTATCCCAGTGTCCTTCGAAATAGCCGCCGTCAGGGGTGAGGTATGCACCATGCCCGTGGGCTTTCTCTGCAGCGAACTCACCTTGGTAGATGCCCAGCGAATCAGGGCGCCAGCCTGTTTCCAGACTGTTGTTGCGACAGGTTCCTACAATGGTGCGCCCCAGGGAGTCGAGCACAATGCTTGTTCCTTCCCGCAAGTTATTGTCCCAAAGCCCTACATTTGTCAAGGGCACTTGGCGAGGGATGTCTACTTGGTGGCGCTGCCCGTTGGCAAAGGCCACAACCATTTCGTAACCTTCATCCTGCACATTGTGGCGTTCGAAATAATAGTCCAGTTCTTCTTCCAGCAGTTGTTGCTGATCTGGACTCAGCACCTTGGATGATGCTTGCAGACTATCGTCGGCCTTGGCGACAGTCTTCAGACTCATGCCGGTATGTTTTGGCTCGCTGATAAGATAACTTGCCGCCATCAGGGCCGTCATGACTATGGTGATATATGTGAGCGTTTTCTTCATTTTCGATGCAAAGATACAAAGAATTTGTAAATTCTCGGCAAGTTTACTAAAATATCTGAAAAGATTTGGTGGGCTGACGCTGATTGCATAAATTTGCAATCAATGAAATAATCGCATGACATATATATAATATAATAAGGTGATGAAGGACTTTAATTTTTATGCGCCCACGAGGGTCGTTTTCGGACGAGAGTCGGAAGAGAAGCTTCCGCAGTTGATTCAGCAGGCAGGTGGCAGCAAGGTGCTGGTACACTATGGTGGCGGCAGTGCCCGTCGCTCGGGGTTGCTGGATAAGGTTTTCAAGATGCTTGGCGAGGTAGGCATCAGCTATGTGGAATTGGGTGGGGTAGTGCCTAACCCGCTGTTGTCGAAGGTAAAGGAGGGTATTGCGCTCTGCCGACAGGAAAAGGTCGACTTCATCCTTGCCGTAGGCGGCGGTTCCGTGATCGACTCTTCAAAGGCCATCGGCTATGGTGTGTGCTATGAGGGCGACGTGTGGGATTTCTGGGATGGGAAAGCCGTACCTCAGGCTTGTCTCCCTATCGGCGTCATGCTCACGATCCCTGCCGCTGGCTCCGAGATGTCGTCGAGTTGTGTGATCACCAATGACGAGGGTATGCTGAAGCGTGGCGTGAACAGCGACTTGAGCCGTTGTCGCTTTGCCATTATGAACCCTGAGCGCACCTATACCTTACCGCCTTATCAGACGGCAGCAGGTGCTACGGATATCATGATGCACACGATGGAACGCTATTTCTCCAAGTACGAGGATGCCACGCTGACTGATGCCATTGCCGAAGCATTGTTGCGGACGGTGAAGGATGCCGTATTCGAGGTACTGCGTAATCCTGAGGATTATCGCAATCGGGCTGCTATCATGTGGGCAAGCTCACTCTCGCACAATGACTTGACAGAGTGCGGCACAGAGAAGGATTTCGCCTGCCACAAACTGGAGCACGAACTGAGTGGACTCTTCGGTGTGACGCATGGTGCTGGTCTGGCTGCCATCTGGGGCTCTTGGGCGCGCTACGTGATGGATAAGCACGTCAGCCGTTTTGTGAAGTTTGCCGTCAATGTGATGGGTGTCACCAACGATTTCACTGATCCGAAGGCTACGGCCCTGAAGGGTATCGAGGCCACCGAGTGTTTCTTCCATGCCATCGGTATGCCTACGAGCATTCCAGAACTCATAGGCCGTGAGGCAACGGAGGATGAGATCAAGGTGCTTGTCGAGAAGTGCAGCCGAGGGGGCAAGATGAACATCGGCGCGATGGAGGTGCTCACTCCCGACGATATGACTGCTGTGTATCGTCTGGCGAACAAAAAATGATGTTTTTATAGCCAAAATGGCGAATTAAGTGATAAAATGACACGAATTTGAACAAAAAAGTTACGAATTATTTGTTTGTTAGAAAATAAATGTTTACTTTTGCACCCGAATTTGAAAAAAGAACGTATGAAGAGTCTGAATCTACTTAATGGCCTGATTATTATTCGACTGCAGGGTGCAGGCGGAAGTGACAGGGCATGGATATAGGTCAGATGCAGATACTGAAAAATATAAGGAGCCTTTCTCACTTCCGAGTGTGAAAGGCTCTTTTCTTTGTAAGGACGGTAAGTAACACATTCATAAATTAAACAAAAGACAAAAAGATGAGTGACAGATTGTTTATTTTCGACACGACACTCCGCGACGGGGAACAGGTTCCCGGCTGCCAGTTGAACACCGTAGAGAAGATACAGGTGGCTAAGGCACTTGAGCAGCTCGGTGTCGACGTGATCGAAGCAGGATTCCCTATTTCAAGTCCTGGCGACTTTAATTCCGTGATTGAGATCTCCAAGGCCGTCACGTGGCCTGTGATCTGTGCGCTGACGCGTGCAGTGGAGAAGGATATCGATGTGGCTTTCGAGGCGCTGAAGTATGCCAAGCACAAGCGCATCCACACGGGTATTGGTACCAGCGACGAGCACATCCAGTACAAGTTCAACTCTACCCGCGAGGAGATCCTCGAGCGTGCGGTAGCAGCCACGAAGTATGCCAAGCGCTTCGTCGACGATGTGGAGTTCTACTGCGAGGATGCTGGTCGCACGGACAATGCGTATCTCGCCCAGGTGGTAGAGGCTGTGATCAAGGCTGGTGCTACGGTGGTGAACATCCCTGATACGACAGGCTACTGTCTGCCACAGGAGTATTTCGAGAAGATCAAGTATCTGAAGGAGCATGTCGACTGTATCGATCGTGCCATCATCTCTACCCATTGTCATAATGATCTGGGTATGGCGACGGCCAACACGCTCAATGGTGTGATGGCTGGTGCCCGTCAGGTGGAAGTCACCATCAACGGCATTGGCGAGCGCGCTGGCAACACGTCGCTCGAGGAGATCGCGATGATCCTGAAGTGCCACAAGGCGCTGGGTATCGAGACGAATATCAATACCACGAAGATCTATCCCACGAGTCGTATGGTATCCTCGCTGATGAATATGCCCGTGCAGCCCAATAAGGCTATCGTGGGGCGTAATGCCTTTGCCCACTCCAGCGGCATCCATCAGGATGGCGTGCTGAAGAATGTGCATACTTATGAGATCATGGATCCGAAAGATGTGGGTATCGACGACAACAGCATCGTACTCACAGCCCGCAGCGGACGTGCTGCCCTGAAGCACCGTCTCCACGTGAATGGTGTCGAGCTGACAGAGGAAAAACTCGACAAGGTCTACGAGAAGTTCCTGATTTTAGCCGATCAGAAGAAGGAGGTGAACGATGCCGACGTGCTGATGCTGGCAGGTGCCGACACCGCTGATGCCCATGCTGTTCGTCTCGACTTCCTCCAGGTTACTACTGGTAAGGGTGTGAAGAGCGTGGCCGCTATTGGTCTGGACATCGCAGGTCAGAAATTCGAGGCTGCCGCCAGCGGCAACGGTCCTGTCGATGCTGCCATCAAGGCCCTGAAGAAGATCATCATGAAGCAGATGACGCTGAAGGAGTTTACCATCCAGGCTATCTCGAAGGGCTCCGACGATGTGGGTAAAGTCCACATGCAGGTGGAGTACGACGGCTCACTCTATTACGGCTTCGGCGCCAATACCGATATCGTGACTGCTTCTGTGGAAGCCTATATTGATTGTATTAATAAGTTTAAAGGAGAATGAATACATTATTTGATAAGATATGGGACAAGCACGTGGTGCAGCAGGTGACTGACGGACCCACACAGCTTTATATCGACAGACTCTACTGTCATGAGGTGACTTCGCCTCAGGCCTTCGACGGCATGCGTGCCCGTGGTCTGAAGTGTTTCCGCCCGGAGAAGATTTTCTGTATGCCCGATCATAATACGCCTACGCATGATCAGGATAAACCCATCGCCGACCCTGTGTCTAAGGCGCAGGTGGATGCCCTGGCTAGGAATGCGGCAGAGTTCGGGCTCACGCATTATGGCATGTGGTCGAAGGATAACGGTATCATCCACGTGGTAGGTCCCGAGAAGGGACTCTCGCTGCCGGGCATGACGATTGTCTGTGGCGACTCCCACACTTCCACCCATGGCGCTATGGGCGCAGTAGCCTTTGGCATCGGCACCTCCGAAGTGGAGATGGTGATGGCCTCGCAGTGTATCCTGCAGCAGAAGCCGAAGTCGATGCGCATCAGCATCAACGGCCAGTTGAAGAAGGGTGTCACGGCGAAGGATGTGGCGCTCTACCTGATGGCGAAGCTCACCACCTCCGGTGCCACAGGCTACTTCGTGGAGTATGCAGGCGATGTGGTTCGCAGCCTCTCGATGGAGGGACGCCTCACGCTCTGTAACCTCTCAATAGAGATGGGTGCCCGTGGTGGTTTCATTGCTCCCGACGAGACGACATTCGCTTATCTGAAGGGTCGCGAGTATGCACCTAAGGGTGAAGCCTGGGATGAGGCAGTGGCCTATTGGAAGACCTTGAAGAGTGGCGACGATGCGGTGTTCGACAAGGAATTGGTGTTCAGCGCAGACGATATCGAGCCGCGTGTCACTTATGGCACCAATCCTGGTATGGGCATCGGCATTACGGAGAGCATTCCGGCATCGGCGGGGGGAGAGGCTAAGGCGCTTCAGTATATGGGATTCAAGCCTGGGCAGAAACTGCTGGGCACAAAGGTCGACTATGTGTTCCTGGGGGCCTGCACCAACGGCCGCATCGAAGACTTCCGTGCTTTTGCCTCGATTGTGAAAGGTCGCCGCAAGGCTGACGATGTGATTGCCTGGCTCGTACCTGGCTCGTGGGCCGTCGATCGTCAGATCCGCGAAGAGGGACTCGACAAGATCCTTGAGGCTGCTGGTTTCCAGATCCGACAGCCTGGCTGTTCCGCTTGCCTGGCGATGAACGATGACAAGATACCCGCAGGCAAACTCTCCGTATCTACCTCTAACCGCAACTTCGAAGGTCGCCAGGGTCCAGGTGCCCGCACCGTCCTCGCATCGCCGCTGACTGCTGCCGCCGCAGCCGTCACAGGTGTGATTACTGATCCAAGGGAGTTCATGTAGGCTCTAAAAAAATAGAAATGATGAAACAGAAATTCGACGTGATAACATCCACTTGTGTGCCTCTCCCACTGGAGAATGTGGATACCGATCAGATTATCCCCGCCCGCTTCCTGAAGGCAACGACCCGCGAGGAAAGTTTCTTTGGCGATAATCTCTTCCGCGACTGGCGCTACCAGCCAGACGGCACACCAAACAAAGACTTTGTGCTCAACGACCCCACCTTCGGCGGTTGTATCCTCGTGGCGGGCAAGAACTTCGGCTCTGGCTCCTCCCGCGAACATGCCGCATGGGCCATAGCGGGCTATGGCTTCCGAGTGGTTATCAGCAGTTTCTTTGCCGATATCCACAAGAACAACGAACTCAATAATTTCGTGCTGCCTGTGCAGGTGAGCGACGACTTCCTGGCCGAACTCTTCGCCAGTATCAAGGCTGACCCCAGCATGCAGGTGTGCGTCGATCTCCCGAATCAGACGGTTACCAACCTCGCCACAGGTCGCAGCGAGCATTTCGACATTAACGGCTATAAGAAGCATTGTCTGATGAACGGACTCGACGACATCGACTTCTTGGTGGCCAATCAGGAAAAGACAGAATTATGGGAACAGCAGAACAAGTAGGACAGTACAATCGCCTGCAGCCCTTCGTGGAGATTATGGACTCTACGCTGCGCGACGGCGAGCAGACCAGCGGTGTCAGTTTCCTGCCTCATGAGAAACTGATCATCGCCCGCATGCTGCTCAACGATCTCAACGTCGATCGCATTGAGGTGGCTTCTGCCCGTGTGTCTGAGGGCGAGAAGGAGGCCGTTGGCATGATCTGCCGTTATGCGGCCAAGATCGATAAGGCCGATCGTGTGGAGGTACTGGGCTTCGTCGATGGCGGTAAGAGCGTAGATTGGGTGGTCAGCTGTGGGGGAAAGACCATCAACCTGCTGGCGAAAGGCTCTCTGCGCCATTGCCAGCTACAGTTGCAGAAGAACCCCGAGGAGCATATCGACGATATCCGTCGCGAGGTGAAGTACGCCCGCTCGAAAGGACTCACCGTCAATCTCTACCTCGAGGATTGGTCTAACGGCATGAAGGATTCGCCCTTCTACGTCTACCAGCTGATGGACGCCCTTTGCGACATCGGCATCCGCCGCTTCATGCTGCCTGATACCCTTGGCATCATGAATCCCCTGCAGTGCATCGAGTATTTCCGCAAGATGATCAAGCGCTATCCCGATGCCCACTTCGACTTCCACGCCCATAACGACTACGATCTGGCCGTCTCTAACTCGCTGGCAGCGGTGCTCAGTGGTGCGAAGGGGCTCCATGTGACCGTTAATGGGCTGGGGGAGCGCTGCGGTAATGCCCCGCTGTCGAGTGTGCAGGTGATCCTCAAGGATCATTTCCATGCCAAGACGAACATCAACGAGGATAAGCTCAACGATATCTCGCGACTGGTAGAGAGCTATAGCGGCATCGCCGTAGCACCTAATCAGCCCATCATCGGCGACAATGTGTTCACCCAGGTGGCTGGCGTCCATGCCGACGGCGACAAGAAGAGCAATCTCTATCAGAACGATCTGGTGCCTGAGCGCTTCGGACGTCGCCGCGAGTATGCCCTCGGCAAGAACAGCGGCAAGGCCAATATCGCCAAGAACCTCGAGGAACTGGGACTCGAACTGACACCCGAGCAGACGCGCAAGGTGACACAGCGCATCACCGAACTCGGCGACAAGAAGGAGCGCGTCACGATCGACGACCTGCCCTTCATCGTCAGCGATGTGCTTAAGCACGATGCACCCGAGGATAAGGTCAAGCTGCTCAGTTATGTGGTGTCTACCGCCTACGGTCTGAAGCCTGGTGCCAATATCAAGGTCGAGATCAACGGTCAGGCCTACGAGGCCAGTGCCACGGGCGACGGTCAGTATGATGCCTTTGTGAAGTCGCTGCGCTATATCTATAAGAAGTATCTCGGGCGCACGTTCCCCCTCCTCCAGAACTATGCGGTCACCATTCCGCCAGGCGGGCGTACCGATGCCCTCGTGCAGACCGTCATCACCTGGAACGACAACGGCAAGATCTTCCGTACCCGAGGCCTCGATGCCGACCAGACTGAAGCCGCCATCAAGGCTACCTTTAAGATGTTGAACTTATTTGAAAAAGAAAACAATAACGTATTATGAAATTGAAGATTGCAATTCTCGCAGGCGATGGAATCGGCCCCGAGATCATGAAGCAAGGTGTGGCTGTGCTCGATGCTGTGGCAGCCAAGTGTGGTCACCAGTTTGAATACGAGGAGGCCATCTGTGGCGCCCATGCCATCGAGGCCGTGGGCGATCCCTATCCCGACACCACCCACGATGTCTGCATGCGGGCTGACGCGGTGCTCTTCGCAGCCGTTGGCGACCTGAAGTACGACAACAATCCTACGGCCAAGATCCGCCCTGAGACGGGCCTGCTGGCCATGCGTAAGAAACTGGGACTCTATGCCAATGTGCGCCCTGTGGTCACCTTCGACTGTCTGTTGCACAAGTCGCCGCTGAAGGATGAGATCATCCGTGGAGCCGACTTCGTGGTGCTGCGCGAACTCACGGGCGGCATGTATTTCGGCGAGAAGCACCAGGACGACAACATGGCCTACGATACCGATATCTACACCCGCCCCGAGATTGAGCGTATCCTGAAACTCGGCTTCGAGATGGCCATGCAGCGCAACAAGCATCTCACGGTGGTCGATAAGGCCAATGTGTTGGCCTCCAGCCGTCTGTGGCGTCAGATTGCCAAGGAGATGGAACCCCAGTATCCCGAGGTGCGTACCGACTATATGTTTATCGACAATGCCTCGATGCGCGTGCTGACAGAACCCCGTTTCTTCGATGTCATCGTCACCGAGAACACCTTCGGCGACATCCTTACCGACGAGACGGCTTGCATCACTGGCTCCATGGGACTTCAGCCCTCTGCCTCACTCGGTGAGCACACGCCGCTCTTCGAGCCCGTTCACGGCTCATGGCCCCAGGCTGCTGGCCAGAACCTCGCCAACCCCTTGGCACAGATCCTCTCCGCCGCGATGCTCCTCGAGCATTTCGGACTCAACAAGGAGGGTGCCCTTGTGCGCGAAGCCGTCAATGCCTCGCTCGATGCCAATGTCCGCACCCCGGAGATTCAGGTCGATGGCGGTGCCAAGTACGGCACCCGTGAGGTAGGAGAGTGGATTGTCAATTATATCAGGCATGCATAGATTGTTAATGATGATAATGCTGTTGCTGATGGCTGTCTGCGCGCAGGCGCAGACGCCGCAGCAGTGGCGCGACTCCGTGTCGACCCTTATCGAGGCCATCCGTCTGCACCCCAAGAATATCACCCTGAAGCTTCAGAAGGCCGAGGCCAACATCAACCTGCAGCAGTGGGAATATGCCCGCGATGAGTACAGCGATGTGCTGCGCCTCGACGAGCACAATCTTGCAGCCCTGTATTTCCGTGCCTTCTGTCACGTCCAGCTCAACCATCTCGATATGGCAAAGGCCGACTATCAACAGTTCCTCAGCATCAGCCCCCGCCATTTCGAGGCCAACATGGGGCTGGCGCATGTCTATCAGAAGCTGGGGCGCAAGGCTGATGCGCTGGATCAGCTGAACCTGGTGGTGCAGCTCTTCCCCGACAGTGCCGAAGCCTATGCCGGGCGTGCTGCCTTCGAGACCGAGCAGCAGCAATACGATGTGGCCCTCTACGATTGGGATGAGGCCATCCGCCTGCATCCCTCCGAGGCAGGCTACCATGTCTCCAAGGCCGATGTCTATCTGCGCCAGGGCCGTCGGAAAGAAGCCCGCGCAGCCCTCGACGCTGCCGTTGCCAGCGGCGTTCCTCGTGCCTCTTTGCTCGACTGGTACGCCCGCTGCAAATGATTTGAAAAGAATGTTTTGTAGATCATTCCCGAAGGCCGGTGCAGTTCCTATGATCATCGCTTGCGACGACAGTGAAGCATGGAGCGCAGAGCGTGTAGCATTCGACTGGAAGAAGTTCTTGCAGGTTAAGTAATCAGACAAACCGTAAAGTCTAAACCATAATGCCGGATCCCCGTCAGATACATCCATCTGGCGGGGATTTTTCGTCCCCCGCCGCAGATGAACCTACATCCCCCGCGATAGCCCCCCGCCGAAGAACTGATGCAAGTGGCGCGCGAAGGCTTGAAATGAGTGGAACTCAGGAGATACGAAACTCACCTCCATGCCTTGCGCTTTGACATGGGCGGCTGTGTAAGGGCCGAAACACACCACCTGAACATCCTCGAGTAACCCTTCATTGGCGATGATCGATCGGATGACAGTCGCTTCAGTCCCGCTTGTAAAGGCGATACAGTCCACGGCCTTTTTCTCCAACAGCTCGAGCAACGACCTTCGGGTCTCTTCGTCGGCAGCCGTCGTCGTGTAAGCATGGATGCGGTCAGTCTGCATACCTATCGCCTTCAGACTGTCAACGAATGTAGGCACCACCTCAGGTTCTGGCATCCCGACTACCTCTGGAGCCAGCACAGCTATCCGCTTTCCGCTGATACCAGGCATTTGCCCGAGCGCGCGGACAATCCCCATCGGGCTCGACTCCTCGGCTATGAACGCTGGCTGTATGCCGAGTCGGTTCGTGAGCCAGTCGTTGTCGCTGCCGATGGCGATGTGTCCCACGGAGGAAGGAGCCTTCAGCCCCTGCTGTGACAGTTTCGAGGCATAGGCATCGATGGCACGGCGCGAACAGAAAGCCACATAATCATAGTCTGCCAGCTGCGCGAAGAACGTATTAAACGCCTCCGTGTCGATTGCCGTAGTCGTTGTAATCATCGGCAGACAGACAGGCTTGAAGTTCACCGCCGAGTCCGACACTTCGACAAGTGCCTTTTCCAGTCGTGAAGCATAAGCAGCCGGTGAGGGAATCAGCACCTTGACTGTCTTCTGCGCGTACCCATAAACTGTCATGGCGAGCATGAGCAGTAACATTTTTCTTTTCATCATTCGAATCATTTGATGTTGCAAAGATACAAACAAAATTGCGTCATTCCAAACTTTACAAGATCTTTACCCCAAAACTTATGCAATTTTTCCACAGGCCCCGCCGCAATGCCCTATAGCAGTCTCTTATCAAGTGACTCTAAACGTGTGTGGGCATGTGAAGCCAGAACGAGTGCAAAAAAAAGAGAGGCATCCTACACGGATGTCTCTCCTTTTCCTAAATCTATTGTGTATGAGATGATTAGATTATTACTTCGTACCTTTATAGCCTGGGAACTGAGTGAAGTCGAACATCTGACGCTCAGCAGCCCACTTGACTTAAGGATCGCAAGTGAACATCATTGGGAATGCACCCACCTTCGGGAATTCGTTAACGGCATTGTACATCGTGCTACCCTGTGTATTATCGGGGACTTCCACCGTAACGCTAACATTATTCAGAACAGGATTCCAACCAGTAACCTCCTTCTCAATGTTTACGTCCGTATCCAATGTTTCTTTACTACCCATCACATCGAAAGATGTATTACCAATCGTCAGGACGAAGGGATAAATACCACCGAGGTGACGAACAACAGCCTTCTGAGTCTTGTCGGTACCAGTAATCTCATCCTTAGTTACAACACCATTGGCAAGAGTAACCTTAAGATTATTCCTCTTCTGGAATTCCCATCAACTCTTTCCAGTTGAACTCTACGCGCTCAGCCGACCAAGCTACGTTGGTATCGGTAGCAATGATCATAGGAATAGCACCATCCTGTGGGAAGTTCACATCAGTAGCCGTCTGGCTGTCAGCACTCTGGTAAACCTTAATGCTGATATTGTCACTATTCCTATCCCAACCAGTCACATTAAACTCAGTGTTAGGATCGTCGCTCAGCACGCCGTCCATCTTCTCAAGCTTGGTGCTGCCGATGGTCAGCTCGAATGGCAGGATACCACCACGGTGACGGAGGAATGCCTTCTGACCCTTCAGTACGGGATCGCTCCATGTCTCAAGACCCTGCTCATCGGTAGTCTTCTTCTGGGTAAAGGTCTCCTGTACATCCACTACGATATCGTTGAAGTCGAAGTCATCGGTAGTACCGAGGTCCTCAATCATGTAACGCTTTGAGTAAGTGGTCTCAAACTCCTCTACCTTAAAGGTCTGAGGTACATAAGGCTCACCGTAAACCATGAATACCACGTCGTTGTAGTCATGATCACTCTTGCTGGTGGTAGCATCCTCAACACCAATAATCATCGCCTCAGGATTTGTTATATTCTCATCAATACCCTTAAGACCAGTTGGGAAACCATCATTTCCAAACTTAAAGTCACGCATGTAACCGTTGAAAGAAGTAAGAATCTGATTCGTCTCGTTATAACCACCGGCAGCCTGTGTGATCTTCAGGTAGAAATACATCACTGCATTCTCGGGCAGACCACTGAACTTGTAGTACTTAGAACGGATAGCAGCAACACCTACACAGTTATTACTTGAATTATGAACCTTCACGTCCTTCCAATCACTACCTGCTGTTGGCTTAACCTGCAAATCCTGCCACTTGCTCCAAACCCTGATATCCTCAGCAATACCGTCAACGTGCATCCAAAGCTCAAAGTTACCACCAGAAGTACCCATGTACATAGGCATAATGTAGATAGCATTGGCAGGAGCATGCATGGCGAATGATGTACCCAGATCTCTGTTGTCGCGGCCTTCTACAAACACTTCCTTCATCTTGTTGATTGTAGCAGCAGGGAACTCATAATAGTCAGTACTATTTTTACGCTCATAGCCACCAGCACGTGTGCCTGCCTTAGCAGAAGAACCGGGGATACTGAAAGTAGGAGTACCAGTGCTGAAGTCCCAAGACTGATTGGGATCCACCTCACCGTATTTCTCTACGAAGTTTGCCTCGTAATCGGTCTTAGATTGCTCAATCTTAGCCTCTTCCTGGGCCTTCTTGATCTCTTCAACCTGACCAGGATCAAAAACATCACTCTTAGAGCAGGAAACTGCTCCTAACACCGCCATAGCGGCAGCCATCATCTTAAAATTCATCTTCATGTTAAAAAATATTTAAACGGTTTATACTAAATTAATTATTTATATCGCTATATTTTTGGCAAATATGCAAAACATTTCCCATTCAGACCACAAAATCCACGGGAAACATCATACAATTCGACTTTTCTTGATATAAATCAAGCAAAAATCGACATCCTCCTTTATATTATCTAAAATTGGTCTTCAAACGGCGCTTATAAGCCTTGCGCAGTTTACGTATCGCTTTGTCACGAATTTGTCTGACTCGCTCACGTTTCAGGTCCATATCCTCTGCTATCTCCGCCATCGTCTCGTGCTCCTGCCCGATGCCGAAATAGGCATTCACCACGTGGCTCTCCCGCTTGTCGAGCGAACCCAGCGCGAACTCGATGGCCTCTTCGATAGCCTCCGAATGCACACGCTCGTCAGCCTGAGGCGCATCCTTGTTCACAAGTACCGACAGCAGGCTCAGGTTGGCCCTATGGCCCAATGGGGCATCCACAGAGAGCGGCAGGCTCTGCTGGCGGGCCGTCAGTTCGTCCTTCACATCCTTCGGAACCTTGTAGAGTCCCGTCTGCTGCTCGATAGCCTTCTCGATAGCCTGGCGCACATGTACCACCGCATAGTTCACGAAGCGCACGCCCTTCGTTGCATCGAAGCGAGCTGCCGCCTTCATCAGGCCCATGTTGCCCTCGCTCACAACGATAGCCGTAGGGACAGGTGCTGGGGTATGAGGCTGCTATAACTCAAAATCTGTCCCCAAGACTGCAGTTTTGAATATTAAAAGAGGCTCGCAGAATAATACTGCGAGCCTCAATCGTTTAGAGTGGGATAGGACCTTGCCCCAGGCACGAAGTGGTCGTGATGGCCGTCAAGAAGGCCGTGAGTGCAGCTACTACCACCTTCACTGCTACCTCAACAATACGCTTTTTCATCTTGGTTCACCTCCCTTCGGTTAAGGATTCTGAGTCTGCTGCTCCAATATCCAGTCCTCCAGCGGCGTCACCTTCTTGATGAACTTCTTCTTGCTCGGATCACTCTCCTCCGGCGTCAGGTCAATCTTCTCCTCCACGCCATAAGTGCTCAGCGAACACATATCCTTGAAGGTTCTCGAAGTGATGTTGTCGTCGGCAGCACCCTCAGGACGGAAGCGGATGTGCACGCCCTTCACGTAGGTGTTCGCGTTCCACTTGCCCTCCAGCAGGGCAGCCCTGGTGATACCCTCCTTGGTGCTCTCAACGGTAGGCCAGAAGATGCCCAGCCCGTCGATCTTGATGGGGTTGCCCTGCGCGATGAGCTCGATCATGCAGCTCGCCATCTTGATGAGCACGCCCTCGATGATGTCGCGGCTATACACACACTGGTGCTCGCTCATGTGCTTGGCCAGGCCTCGGAGCGTGATGGTCTCCTTCTCGACCGCCTTTGGGTAATACTTGCCGTAACCGGGGTTGTTGGCGTTGATGTTCTTACGAATGTTGATTAGAAACTGTGGATTTTGTACCATAATTGAATTCCTTTCTTTAAGTTTAGTTTTTGTGTTGTGCGACGATCTACATCGGTCCGCCGCTTCCCGCCTGTCTTCCGGATGACACTACAAAGGTAGCCAATTTTCTTTAATTGTGCAAGCATTTAAAACGCTCGAAAGTACTTATAATAACTTAATAGTACTTATCAGTACTTATACCAAAAATTTTTAGCCTTTCATGCCGTTTTCTCGCGAAAAATCAGTATCTTTGCAATGTAGTTAGAAATCATCAAATCAAGCACAGTTATGGAACAATCATCAAAATCATTCGGACGCATGGAGCTCGCACAGCTCTATTTCCCCTACATCCTGCCGCGCTCAGCCTGGCAGAAGTTGAAGTCACTTCTCGAAGAAGATCCCGCTCTCCAGCATCTAACAACGCTGAAACGCCGCTCATTCCTCCCGTCGGAAGTAAACAAAATTTACCAACACCTCGGACACCCGTAGAATCCACGTAAAATGGGTGTTTTAGGGGATTCTGAATCAATCGTAAGCGGAAGGGTAGTCAATCGTAAGCCGAGCTCCCTTCCGCTTACGATTGATTTATGCTCGAAAAGAGCACGACTCCAGAACCTATAATTCTGTTATTGGATTGTAAATTAATTTCCCTATAATGCCATAGTGCCATAGTGCCAAATAGATTTTCTAGAATCTTAGTCTGAAAATCTTGACTATTTTCTTTATATATATTATATTATAATATAATATATATAAAGAAATAATATAAGAGAATTGATTGTAAACTCAATTTTGCATTTGGCACTATGGCACTATGGCACTATACATTTTCGCTTTACAGCATGTTTGCTTGAAAGAAAATAGGGTATCTGTTTGTGGTATTGGGAGATACCCCGCAGAGGGCTCTGCAATTAATATTTATTAGCAGAAAATCCTTCGATTTTTATTTCTCCGTTTGGAGATAATTGACTACCTTTGCAGCTGGTTTGGTCTAATCAGCCAATTCCCACTTTAAACAATGAAAGTAACCGCTGCAACATACCGTTCAGTGAGTGCTGTCGAAACCGCACGACGTTGCGGGCGGGCACTCTCGGCTGCTATCCGGCACAGGATGGCGCAGGCGGACACGGTGGCGGCAAACTGGACTAACCCGGAGGCGACATTCATCGGAAATAAAGGCATCAGGCCGCACTCTCTTTACCTTATTATATTAAAGACTCAATTTCCAACACTCCAACCCCGTCGCCCCTATGCAGACCCTCGGCCCCTCATCCCAACCGCTCAACATCACGCAAGCCGACGTGATGCAGATTCTCATTGACTTGATCGATGTTGAGGGGTTGGAAGCTGCGCGCCAGGCTTTCAAGAACATGAACGATTACTTCTCGGTTCTGGCGGGATGGTCGGATACCAAGAAGGCGGTGCATGCGCTCTTTGCCGAGACGCGCCGGAAGGAACAGCGTGAAAAGTTTGCTGAACAACTGGAAGCCCAGCGTGCCGGGGCTCCCTCATTCCTGTTGCTCAATCAGAACCAGAACCTCAATCAGAACCAGAATGAAACTACCGGCATCGCGAAGGTTGATCAGCTGAACGGCCTGATAGAGGATGGTGCGGAAGTCACACATACTAAACATTAATCATTATGGACACAGAAACGAAGAAAGCTCTGCTTGAAGGCATGTCCGGCTTCCTGCAGGGTGCACAGATCGGACAATTCAACATGTTTGTAGAGAGTGGTGCCAAGGTGGTCTACCTTGAGCAAGAGGTCAGCGAGGAGAAGAAGAAAGTGGATTGCCAGACGCTCGTCAGGTGCGTGGATCGAGTGCGCGAGCTCTTCTGGGGCGACAGTTCGATGGCAGTCATCTTCTGTGTCTGCCGGGATTGCTTCAAGCATGAAGACAACATGAGTTCGTTCGAGCGTGAATTCAACTGTTCGGAAGGGCTGATCTCGAATACTTTCAGAAACAATCCCTACATGCGGCTCTCCATTGACAAATGGAAGGAGAACGGCGCAAAGCCGCGCGTGCTGCAGTTGGCTGGAGCCTATATAAACGCTGTGAATGAGGAACTGAAAAAGTAATACCTACAGAAAAACCTACAGAACCTACAGAATTACCTACAGAGGTGCATGTAACTACTTCATGCACCTCTTTTTTATGCCTAACTTTGCCTTGTCAAACAATCAAACGTCGCCCTAAGGAAGCGACATTAAACAAAGAGACAAGGTATATGAAACAAGTAACAAGAACGCGAGAAATCAGCCATGAGGCGCCGGGCGAGGAGAAGGTCATCTCTTCGATCGAGATTGCTGCGCTGCTTGGCAAGCCCCACAACGACGTGCTGAAGGCTATCCGAAAGATGGAGCCTGCATGGCAGGAAGTACATCAGGGAAAATTTTCCCAGATGCAGATTCAGGAGAAGTTGCCCAACGGCGGCTACAGGATGAGACCCTGTTTCGTGCTGACCAAGACCGAGAGTCTGTTCGTGGCCACGAAGTTCAACGATGTGGCGCGTGCGAAGCTAGTGCTGCGCTGGGAGGAGCTGGAGCTGTCGGCCAGGAAGCGCACCGTGAACATCGCCCATCGCGCCCTGCTGGAAACGGAGGCCGAGGTGATCATGCGGAGCGATGAGATTATGAAGCGCGAGCTCTCGCAGCTGAACATCGATGCCGTGGGGTGCTACACGATGAAGTCGGTGGCTGCGAGTCTGAGGATGACCTACCGGGATTTGTGCCAGATGCTGGTGGCCCACGACGTGATGAACGATGTAGACGGCACTTACGAGCTGCTGCCGCCCTATACATACATGGGCTACGAATCCTATCGGCTCCACGAGCGTTACAGTCTGATGGGCGACCGTCGCCAGCAGCGCTACATGGTGTGGACAGAGGCGGGTCGCAGTTTCGTGATCGACCTGGTGAGAAGAATCAAGAAGAGTAGTAACTAATCAATTTGGAATATTATGGAAATCAATTTGGAGAATGACTTGCTGAAATTGGCAAAATGTAGCGTAATGGCAAACAGATTAATGAGCTGTAAAGTGGAGCTGATCTCGTTGGAAACCAATTTCCGAGAGAAACTGTCGTTTAACCAGGACGACTTCGCCTTCCACCCCAACGGCAACTGCGGCTGTATCAGAATGGGTGATGACTATATTTTCGGCATCCGCTGTGATCACCTGATGTGGATGGAGGGTAATTGTGAGGGCACCGAGAGCTTCTGGAATGGGAACGACCACTTGGCAGCAGAGTCTGCGGACGATATGGACGATGTGTTCTGCACCATCCTCATCACAGCCAACCACAAGGGTATCTTCATGCAGAAGTTGATCGTGTTTCACGCCTTGACTGTAGAGAACTATCTTGTAACGATTAAAAAAATCTAGTTTTTAACCGAGTCGGAGGAGTGAGCGAGTGGGAAAGTATCCGGATAGAAATTGAGCTCAACTGAAAAACACTTCGCTTTCCGATGCTCATCAAATTCGACAAAATCATGATTAAGAAATTTATATGGATTATGAATGCCCTTCAGGTGCTTGAAGCGCTGGCGTCGGGCAAGAGACTGGTAGGTGAACTTTACATCGATGAAGTCACGCGTCAACTAACATTCAAGGCTTTCGACCGCAGCGGGAAGAAGCGCAAGAAGGACAAGACCATCCGCCATCTGGAGCATGGCTGGCTGAAGGAGTCGGCCAAGAATCTGAAGTATTACGAGAGCATCCCCAAAAAGATCGGTATGGCCAACGTAATCAGTATTTTGGAGCGCGACACCAAGGTCGCCAAGGAGGCCCTTATTGACTTTGAGTTAATCAACCGTGTATAACTAAAAACCAGGAAATGTATGGAAGCATTAGTAACAATCGTAGCGGTAGGCGCATACGCTGAGCGCCAGTATCAGAAGCAGGACGGCAGCACTGAATACTTCAAGAGCCGTGGGGTGACTATGAAGCGTGGTGGAGACATCATCTACGGCGAGATGACAGGCGAGCTGGCATCGAAGAACCGAGACACGCAATTCCAGCAAGGGTTGCCTTACATCGTGAAGGGCTTCTGGAAGATGAAGACCTGGGGCGACAATCAGGATCGCCATGAGAATATGTTCTATATTACTGACCTTCAAATACTTTAAGCTATGGATATTTGCTATCAGAAGAAGAAACAGATTATCTTTACGGAGGCCTGCCCTGAGAAAAAGCTCAGGGCGTTGGCCGCCAGCCCAGAGACTAAACTGCTCACCGACTGTTGCCGTCTGGCCCTGCAATATGCAGAGGAAGATCCCGCCACGATGCCCGATTGGTTTTCAAAGCGGTTCATGAAGTACTGCAAGGATATGACCAAGGAGCAAGGTCAGGCATTCCTGAAGAAGACCAATAAACAGAAGCTGTTGCTGTTTGCGGAGTACGAAAAAGGTGAACATCCGTTTGTCAATTTCTGTGCTCGTGGGTATGACGAATCGGAGGTTAAGGACAAGAAGACGGGGATGAAGAAAAAGGGGCCCTGGCGCAAGCAGAAGTATGTGCATCTGTCGGGTCTTGTGGCCATTGACATTGACCATGTGGAGGATCCCCAAGCCGTCTTCGAGCGTTGGCAGAAGGAGGTGGATTTCAAGGCTCTGAAGATATACCTTATCTATGTTACGCCTCGTGGCAAGGGCTTGAGGGTCGTTTTCCGCTGTGAGTTGTCAAGGGGCAACCTGATTGATAACCAGATGTGGATGTGTGAGAAGTTGGGAGTAGAACCTGATGCTAGCTGTAAGGATGCCAGCCGTGGGTATTTCCTCACCTCAACAGAGAATTTTTTGTATGACGATTTAACACAAATGTATGCAGATGAAGCAGATGAAGAATTTATTCAAAAGTATGAGCCTGAGTATCGGGCTGGGAATAGTAGTAGCACTCAGACTGGCACTAAAGCCAGTAAGTCTGTTGGACAAGGGACTAAGGCTGTCGGGCAAGTGGATGCTCAGTCAGTGGGTGATCCGTTAAAATGGCGTGGCTATGAGATACAGGAAATTATCAATGCGCGCTATAGCGAGAAGATTCCATGCAAGGAAGACTCAAACCGACATACGGAGTCGCTTAAGTTGGCAACGGATCTGCTGCTCATGCTCGACGGCGACAAAGGGCAGGTTCTACAAATAGTTAAGAGCCAGCCGTGGGTTCAGGAAATCATCGATGAACGTAATGAGGATGTCGGGCAGACTGTCGACTCAGCTGCTGATTGTGTCGCTCAAAAGGAGAAGAAGTATGCAAGCAGTCTGCCCTCGAAAGTGATGCTGGAGGCTGTGCAGAAAGTCTGTGGGAAGACGTATCAGGAGATTGTAAAAGCCTCCCCCGACCCCTCCAAAGGGAGGGGAGAAGAGATTGGGGCGCGGCTTCTGGAGTGGGGCGCGGAGATTGAAGGGATGTTCGGGGATTTCCCCATCCTGAAGGATATCTGCAAGGGGCTGAAGAAGAACCAGTATCCGGCAGCATTGTTTGTAGGTGGTGGTTTCCTGATGACGCTGATGACGCGTTGTACCTATCGATTCTACCATCGCCCTGAAGAGCTCCGCAGATTGAACAATTCCACCTTAATTATTGGTGATCCTGCAAGCGGAAAGTCATTCGCCACCCGACTTTACAAGTTGCTGACGGCTCCTATCGTTGATGCAGATAAGAAGGGCAAGGAAGCCATCAATGCCTATCGCGAGGAGATGAAGACCAAGGGCGCCAACAAGGAGAAGCCTAAGAAGCCGAAGGTGGTCGTGAGAATTCACCCAGCCCGTACCTCGAATGCCCAGTTCATTCAGGATATGGTGAATGCCGTCGAGGTGGTTGATGGAGTAGAGATGCAGCTTCACATGCTGACCTTTGATACTGAATTGGATAACACTGTGACCGTTCAGAAAGGCGGAAGCTGGATCGACAAGCAGAGTCTCGAACTGAAAGCTTTTCACAATGAGGAAGACGGCCAGGCTTATTCGAACATCGACTCGATCCTTCAGGATTTCGTGGTGACCTGGAACTATATCTACACAGGAACGCCCAATGCTCTGAAGAAGAAGGTGAACGAGCAGAACTTCGGCTCTGGATTGGCAACGCGCCTCTCTTGCATCCCTCTGCCAGCCACGAACTTCGAGATGATGGATCGTGAGACTCGGGTAGATTACGAGAGCGACAACCGCCTGAAGGATTGGGCTTACAAACTGGACAAGATGAAGGGTGAACTCACGGTTGAGAAGCTGGTCGATGAACTCTATGACTGGACGGCAAGGCGTATGGCTGATGCCAAGGACAATAATTCGAAAGCCGACGAGATGTTGTTGAAACGTTGCTCCTATCACGGGTTGAATTTCGCAGCTCCTTTTATCGTGATGCGCCACTGGGATAAGCTCCATCAGGATGGAGAATACTGGTGCGGCGAATTCGAGACCGACGAGGTCGACTGGAAACTATCCGAGCTGATCGTCAACATCCAGTACGCCTGCCAGCGTCACTATTTCGGGGCGATGGCCGAGACTTATTTCGACAATAAGAATCGCGAGGCCTCTGTGAATGTGAAGCGTCAGCCCAGGACTGTCGAGGCTTTCAACCGTCTGCCTGATGAATTCACTCCTGAAGACGTGATGCGTTGCTTCAATCTTGCTACAGATGGTGCTGTTCACAGTAAGACCAGAAGGCTCCTGGATGATCATCTGATAGAGAAAGTTAGTGACAGCAGAAAGTCAGGATCTGGCAAGACCCTGTATCGAAAGACTGGAAGCATCATCGTTTGAGTATAGTGCCATAATGCCATAGTGCCAAATTTAAAATTGAAATGAAAAATGAAAAACGTAGAAATTAACAAGAACATCAAACTCAGCGAGCATTTGGCTTCGCCGAGTGAGGCTGCGCTCAGCCATTTGAGCGAGCTCAATGGCGTTCACTTATCGCCTCACTTCACGCTCGGGGAGTTAACGGTGACGAGTGTGAAAACAGCGGATAAGAACATTCCGAGTCATGTGGCCATTGAGAACTTGAAGAGGGTCTGCAAATGGCTTGAGGAACTCAGGTATAATTATAATAGGAGATATGTGCTGACTTATTATGAGGATTACGACGAGTCGAAGAACGTGGAACCTATTATAATCAATAGCGGGTTCAGGAGTGCAGAAGTGAATAAACGGGTAGGGGGCAGTCCTACGAGCAATCACTTGACTGGTTGTGCGGTAGATATCCATACGTATGGGATACAGGAAGCTATCCGGTATGCCTGTGTGCTGATGGATATCGCTGATGAGTCGAATTGGGATTTCGATGAAATTCTGATCGAGCGTTCGAAGAAGGGGACGTATTGGGTACATTTCGCCGTAAGGCCGAAGGATAATCGCCGTAAGGTGATGTTCATTCAGACGTAACGTACATTTAAGGGCCGCTTTCTCACTGATCATGATGAGAGAAGCGGCCCTTATTTTATTCCGAAATATTTAAAAATCACATTTTCGACCATAAATTTGAGCAAAAAATCACATTTTCGGATAGTTTATAGGATGAAAAATCACATTTTTAGATATTTTTTAAGATAGAATATCACATTTTTGGACATAAGAAGACATCTCACACCGAACTTATAAACGTACTAATGTCAAATTTATTGTGAATAACTGAAAAAATGAGTGAAGAAGTATTTGATTTAGTGAAGGCAGTATATTTCACCGACGACATGCTGCCACTTCACAGGAACGGAAGGAACCTTCGCCTCAGGAGGTCGAAGAACTGTTTTAATACCCTTGTCATCAGCAAATATAAAACGTTTTTTGCTGTTTAAACTACAAAAAGTGCTCAAATTTTTTGCAGTTTAAAATATAAATCGTATCTTTGCGACCGGTAGTAAAAAGAAGCAATTATGACAGCATTAGAACTGAATGCGGAGATATACCGCGCCATGGGCGAGATAGCCAATGATGAAACGTTATTGGCCAAGGTGCTTAAGTATGTGAAGGGACTCGCTCCTGCGAAAAAGGCAAAGGATGATGCGGGATGGGCAACACGTTTTGTGGGTGCCTGGGAGGATGATCGTACTGCAGATGAGATTGTCAATGACATTCGCAGTGCCAGGTCTACAAACAATATTGATATCGATTTATGAAAGGCTACCTTCTTGATACAAGTACCTGTGTAGCTATCTTCAGGGGTAACCGCGAGGTAGCTGACAGAATGGAAAAGGTTGGAAAAGATAAGTGTTTCATTTCCCAGATTGTTGTCGCTGAACTACTCTTTGGAGCATACAAAAGCAATCGTGTTGAAGAGAACTTGAAACAGACGCACGCTTTCATAGAGGAAATGAATGTCCTGCCTTTTGAAGAGTGCTTGGAGACCTTCGCCAAAGAAAGGGTAGCGTTATGGAATGCAGGCAAGCCCATTGAGGATTTTGACTTGCTCATCGGTTGTGCTGCTAAGGCTGCAGACTTGACCATTGTGACACACAATGTTAAGCACTTCAGTCATATCGATGGTCTTATAATTGAAGATTGGATAGCATAACTCGGTATGTTTTATGAAATACCAGCTAGCTGGTATTCTCGATGACGCATACTCTGCCGCTTTGGCACATCCAGTCTTCGTGTTCTTTCAGTTCTTTCTCTGAGCGGAGTACCCAGCAAAGCGGGGTGTGCATGTCGGCGGGGATCTTCGGCTTTGCTGCATAACCGTCGGTATAGATGAGGGCACCGTCGTATTCGGGATGCTTGGCCACGAAGTCGATGAAGGGCTGGAAACAGGTGCCGCCACGGCCGGTGACCTTGATGTTCTCCGACGCCTTGACCAGGGTCTGCACTTCGCCCAGTTGTGTGTCGAACTGCACGACATCAATCTGCTTTATACCGTATTGGAAGAAGCGGTTGATGGTGGAGTAGAAGTTCTTGAGATCGTCCTTAGAGATGCTTGCACTGCAATCCACACCGATAATCATTCGTGTCAGCAGCTCATCGCGCGAAACACCGTCCACTCGGCTGATATCCTCAGCGCACACGGTCTTTACATAATTGCGAGCAACCAGAAGTTTTGCCTTGTCACTATTGATATTAACTGTTACAGGCCATCCTCCACGACATCCGCAGAAAACCAGTTCTTCAACCGAAAGGTCAGACTCAATGCCGTCGATATCCAGATTAGGATTGTTGAACAGTTCTATCAGCGAGATCTTACCATTTGACTCCCCAGACTCCCAAAGGCTTCAAGATGCTGGGCAAGAACCGCATCGGCTGTTCGTTTCAGATATCCCATACAATAAAGAGTTTAAATATCGCCGCAAAGGTACGAATAAAAATCGAAACAACCAAATTGTTTTTGCTTTTTGTGGTGTTTTATTTTTGCTTTTTGTGGTATTCAGACTCCTAATTCAGACGTAACGGACGTACAAGGGCCGCTTATCCAGTTAGGCGGCTTGGGGGATGGATGAGACCGCTTCCTCACGAATCATCGTGAAGAGGCGGTCCATCTGTTTGGGGGTGAGACGGTGGCGACGCGCAAAGTCGGAGGTGGAGTAGCCGTCGAGCAGCATTTGGTGGAGTTCTTCAGTCAGACGGCCCAGACTGTACATGCAAAGTTCAATGAAGAACTAGATAAATATCATTATAATGCTGCAACTTTCTTCAGTTCGTTCTTGATGGCTTTGTTGATGAAATCATTAATGGTCATGCCTGTAGCAGCTACAAATGCTGCAAGCTTTGAATGTAATTCTGACGACATTCTAAGATTTAGTTTTCCGCTATAGGGCTTGGCAGGCTCTATACCGTCTGCCTTACAGCCCTCGATGTAACTATCAATCCCTTCTTCAAAGTCCTTTCTTAACTCATCGAGCGTCTGCCCCTCATAGAGAATCAACGCTTTGCTCATTCCCTGTACTTTTCCAAACAGACAATTGTCCTCCTTGCTATATTCTACGCTACCCTTATAGCCCTTATACTCCAAAAAATCCATATCTCAAATTATTTAATGTGACCATGTTCCTTGAGGTGCAGATATATCACCTTAATCATCCATTCTTTCATGATACTGCCTGGATGGGGGCGATGAATATCGATATAAACACCTGTTGTTTCATTCTTAAATCTAACACGAGAGCCTGAAGTTGTCCCCTTATTATGAACTTCATATCCAAAGTGCGCCAAAAGCGTAATGGTTTCTTCATATGTAAAGTCCTTGGGCTTCTTCTTGAAACGTTCTACCAATTTGTCTTTTGATCCCATATTGTTCTTTTGGGTGCAAAGGTACTAATTTTAGTACTAAACTCCAAATAAAAAACGTACTATTTTCAAAAAATGTCACAATTATGCAAATTGTACGCTAATTTTATAGGTATAAGCGATTTTTACGCGTAGATGTTTCCGTCGTCGTCGATGAGGAGGATCGAGAGACGGGCATTGCGGAGGAGGGGGGCGCAATGGGTCTGGCAATGGCGGATGATGGTCTTGGCGAAGACGGGGAGTTGAGGGGAGGGGATCAGCTGCCAGAGTTCCTTGGCGAGCGTGATGGAGCTGATGTCGAGGGTGATGCCTGACTCGGCGAGCAGCTGGGCGACGAAGGTCTTGTCCATCGTGGCGCGTCGGCTGTGGGTGTCGAGATGGCCTGCGGCGAGTTTGACAGCCTTGCCGAGCATCACGCCGAGGGTGACGTCGATGGTGCTTTGTTCGGCGATGATCTTGAGGGTTTCGCCGATGTAGTTGCCGTATTCCACGAAGGCTTGTTGGGGCAGGTCGGGGTAGAGGGCCTTGACGAAGCGTTCGCTCTTGCCGCCGCTGTTGATGACGATGCGGTCGGTGCCTGAGGCGAGGGCGATGGTGACGCACTTGCGGATGGAGTCGATGAAGGCTTCTTCGGAGAAGGGTTTGACAATGCCGGAGACGCCGATGATGGAGATGCCGCCCTCGATGCCGAGACGGGGGTTGAAGGTGCGGCGGGCAATCTCTGCGCCGTCGGGTACGGAAATCGTCACTTGGAATGAGGCGTTTCCCAGGGCTTGGAGGTTCTGGCGGATCATCTCGCGCGGGGCTTTGTTGATGGCTGGGGAGCCTGGGGGATAGTCGAAGCCGGGGAGGGTGATGGTGCCGACGCCTTCGCCTCCGAGGATCTCCAGGTGATCGGCGGGTGATACCGTAGCGCGGATCTCGATGCCGTTGGTGACGTCGGGGTCGTCGCCTGACTCTTTCCGGCAGGCGGCGTAGCCGGGGCCGTAGGTTACGGGCACGTGAATGGTTTCGCCATTGGGCAGTATCACGGGGACTTCTTTTGGAAGCGAAGCGCTTTGGCGGTGCTGGAGGGTGGCGGCGATGGTGGCGGCTGTGGCACAGGTGCCGGTGGTGAGGCCGCTGTGGAGGGGATAGAAGTCGGGCAGCAGATGCTCTACTGCGCGGCGCAATCCGTAGGGGCCGTTGACGATGCTGTGGCAGGGAAGCGGCTCCGGGCGTTTCAGCACCAGGATGCGCATGCCTCTGGCCTTGGCGGCGGCTACCTTTTCGGGGAATCCGCCTGAAAGGCCGCTCTCCTTGAGCAGGATGGCGTCGGCCTCGATTTCGATGGTGGTACCGTCGTGATAGTAGCACAGCTGGTCGTCGCTGGCGCCCTGCTGTCTGGCCAAGGCGACGGACGATTCGCGGGGCAGGATGCGATAGTAGATCTTCATGCCTGTAGCCTCGAGCGGTTTCAGTCGGGCGATGCTCTGCACGCCTGTTGTGGCGAGGAGCGAATGGATGTCGCGCGGTATCTGCCTGTAGTCATCGAGCCATTCCAGGCTGTGGTCTCGCTCGGGATAGATGCGTTCGTAGCGGATGACGGGAATCCGGCATTCGGCGGCTACGTTGAAGATGGTCTGGTGGAGTCGGGCAGCGAAGGGGTGGGCTGCATCGACGATGAGGCGGATGTCGCGGGCACGGCAGAAGGCTTGCATGGCTTCGGCATCGAGCGCTCCGTCGATGCGTCGGCCATGTTGCAGGGTGAGGTCTTGCTCGCCCGTCTTCGTGCTGTAGAAATAGGGCGAGCCTGCCTCTTCGAGCACTTCTGCGGCCTTGCGGCCTTCCGTGGTTCCGCCGAATACCAGTATCATGATGCCTTGTTGTCGTCGCCTTGACGGAAGAGGTGGGTGAAGTGCCTGTTGTAGAGCTCGGAGAGACCCTCGCGGTTGTCGATGGCTTCGCCCACGACGAGCATGGTGGTCAGCGTGAGTTTGTTGTCGTGGACAATCCTGGCCAGATCCTTGAGTTTGCCGCGATAGATCTTCTGGTCGGGCCACGTGAGATGGTAGCAGGCTGCCACGGGGGTATCCTCGGGATATTCCTCGAGGAGTTCGCGCTGCACATCGTCGACGATGGCGGCAGAGAGGAAGATGCACATGGTGCTCTGGCTCTTGGCGAGCAGGTGGAGCTGTTCCTTCTCGGGCATGGGTGTGCGCCCTTCGCCGCGGGTGAGGATGATGGTCTGGGTGCGCTCGGGGATGGTGAACTGGCTCTGCAGTTCGGCGGCAGCAGCGAGGAAGCTGGAGATGCCGGGGGTGATGTGATAGTGCATGCCTTGCTGGTCGAAGAAGGCCATCTGCTCCTGAATGGCTCCGAAGATGCAGGGGTCGCCGGTGTGCAGGCGTACGATGTATTTGCCCTTGTCGTAGAATCTTTTCATCAATTCGCATTGCTCCTCGAGTGCCATATCGGCCGAAGAGCGTACGACGGCGCCAGGCTTGTGGCACTCGGTGAGCGCCTTGGGCACCAGCGAACCAGCGTAGAGGATCAGATCGGCTCTTTCGAGCATTTTGCGGCCTCTGACGCTGATCAGGTCGGGGTCGCCGGGGCCTGCGCCTACAATCTCGATGTGGCCGTGTTTTTCCGAGCCCGACTCGCCTTTCTCCCGCTCATCGCGCAGATACTTATAGTCGATGGCGAGGGCAGCGGTCCAGTTCCTGCCTTTCACCTTGGGGACAATCAGTTTGCCATTGTTTGCTCCGAGGATGGCGGCTGCCTCACAGACAGAGGGGGTGCCCACGTGCTTCTGGACGGTCTTGCTGGGATTAGGCACTTCGACCTTGGCGAGTTGCTCAGCGGTGTAGAATACCAGTTCTTCGCCCAGGTCGTCGACAAGCATCGCGCAGAACTCTTCGTCCTGTTTCACGTCGATGGTGCAATAGCGCTTGTAGCAGGGCAGTACGCCTATCTGGCTCATGGCCTCGTCGATCTCGTCGTAGATGTCCTCGTAGTCATCGGGATGGCTGGCGAGTCCGAAGCCTAAGGAGGCTATCATGGGTACGAAATGAAGCTCGAGCACGCCGTAGGGTGTACAGAGATTGTAGGGTGTCACCAGGATCACCAGCTTGAACTTCTTGGGATCTACCTCTTCGAGGCTCTTGACGACCGTCACGTGGTCGGGCAATGTCTTCTCCAGATAGTCGGTACCCTCGTCGCAGATCTCCATCAGCAGGGCTGTAGGCTGGCGATTGACGAAGGCATAGATGCATTTGTTCATGTCATCGTCGCTGGCAATGGCCCAGTTGAACCGCTCGGCAAACGTGTCGAGTGCCCAGAGTCCGGCATTGTCGCTCTGGGTGGTGATGACCTCCCGGGCGCCTGTCAGGGCAGCCACCTCACGGGCGAGGTCGTTGGCACCGCCGATATGTCCGCTGAGGACGGAGATGACGTTGAGGCCGAGGCTGTCGATGCAGACGACGGCGGGATCCTCGTGCTTGTCGTTGATGTAAGGAGCGATGGTCCTGACGCAGATGCCCATGGCCCCGATGAAGATAAAGGCGTCGAACTTCTTCCACTGTTTGCCCACTTCCGTGCGCTGAATCACTTTGGCTTTCAGTTGGCGTTGGAGGATGGTGGCATTTTCCTCGCCCTCCTTGCTAATCTGGATAATGGCTATCTTTTGTGTCATATTTCTACATTTTTAAATGTATACATTTTAAAATGTCTATGGGGTTGTAGGCATTAAGTTGTATTTTGAGGGGTGGCTCTTGCGCGAGTCCGAGGGCGGCGCAGGCTTCATCCCATAGCTGGCGACTTCCAGGACGATCTGTCATCTTGGATACGACTGGTGAAGTGACGCTGTTGAATACGATGACGCCATCAGGTGCTAAGACGGTCAGTACCTTCGCGATGATTTCTTTCAGATGACCGCCGTGACCGCCGATGAAGACGGCATCGGGACGGGGGAGCGTTGTGATGTCGGTCTGGAGAAAATCGCCGATGTGGATGTCGATGCCCGGGGCACCGAAGCGACGGGTGTTCTCCTGGATGATGGCCTCGCACTCAGGTCGGATCTCGAAACTGCATATCTGCAGATGAGGGAACTGCAGACGGGCCTCGATGGAGACGCTGCCCGTGCAGAAACCGATGTCCCAGAACACCTGTCTGGAAGCCAGTTCGAGGGCTTGGAGGGTCAACAGGCGGATGGGCATCTTGGTAATCATCTTCTCGCGGCCGTCGAGTAAAGCGAACGCGCTGTCGGGAATGCCGAAAGATCTCTTCTGGCGCTGAGTAATATCCTTTAGGCATGCCAAAATCATGCAGTTGGGCATGGAGAAGTCGCGGTGAGTGGCTTCTTCGAGGGAGAGGGTGGTGACCTTCTCGAGCGACGGATTGCCAAGGTGTTCGCCTACGGACAGCTGATAGTCGGTATAGCCGTAGTCGAGCATGCGCTGGGCGATGGCGGCGGGGGTATGTTCGCGGTCTGTGAGGACGCCGATTTTCGTGGCTCCTTCGATGAGGGCGCAGTCGAATGCGGGCCACGGGCGGCCTGTAAGCGATACGATGCGCATATCGTGGTAGGGCATCACCAGTCGGTGGGCCAGCATCTGCAGGGAGTTGAAGGTGGGGTAGACCACGATCTCTGCCTCGGGCATCTTGCGCTTGATCGTGTTGGCGAAGCCGAAGAACAAGGGGTCGCCACTGGCGAAAACGGTAATGGTGGAGGATAGGGCAACGTACTGATCGAAGACGGCATCGAGGGGGACGGTGATGTCAATCCACTGGGCATCGGGTGGAAGCAGCGGGGCTACTATCTCGTGGTGGCGCTTGCCGCCGGAGAAGACTTTGCCCTGACGGATAACCTCCAACACCTCTGGGGGGAAGAATGGCTGCGGATGGTCTGTGATTCCGATGACGTAGAACTTCATAGGCACGTTGGGATTTGATAGAGGTGAGTGTAGCTCGCCAATACGTTATGGTGGCGGAAAACGGGTGTCGGTACGGGCTCGCCTTTGGCATTGTAGACTTGGGTGACAGACTGCGGCACTTCGCCCAGGAACTGCGTATAGTGGAACTCATGGCCGCGATACGTCTGGCCGTCGAGTGTGAACTGCCGATAGCCGAGGGATAGTCTGCGGTCAGCCTTGCGGGCGGTGATGGCATAGGGGAGCACGCCGCACATGGGGTAGTTGCCCTCGTCGGTAAGGATCTCGCGACAGAGGTACATCATGCCGCCACACTCGGCCACGATTCTGCCGCCTTCTTCGGCAAACGACTTGATGGCTTGGCGGCAGGCTTCATTCTGCACCAGCGCGTCGAGGTGTTTCTCGGGATAGCCGCCGGGGAGGTAGAGCAGATCGGTGTCCTCGAAATCGGGTACTTCGGTCTCGGGGTCGAAGAATGTGACGTGTCCGAACTGGTCGATGACTTCCTGATAGATGAAGGAGAACGACTCGGCGTTGCGGGCGATGATTGTCTTTTCGCGGCTTTTATTGTCAGCGGATTGAAATAAAGACCGTGACTCTCGAAGAGAGCCGTGGAATCCGTGCCTAATAAAAAACTCCCAATCGACGTGAGCTTCTAGTTGCTGAATCAGCTGTTGGGTCTCGGGCTGTTCCGAGAAATCGAGGCCGAGGTAGCGGGAGCCTTGTTCGAGGGCTGGGTTCTTGGGCAGATAGCCGAGACACGCGATCTGCAGATCGTCGCACACCTGTTGCAGCATCTGGAAATGACGGGGAGACCCCACCTTATTAAATATGACGCCCGCTATGCGGATATCCTTTCGGAAGTTGACAAAGCCCGAGAGCAGAGCTGCCGTCGAGTAGGCTGCCGACTTGGCATCCACCACGAGGATGACGGGGATGTCGAGTATACGGGCAATCTCGTAGGCAGAACCTCGTTCGCGGTCGTAGCCGTCGAAGAGTCCCATCATGCCTTCCACGATACAGACGTCGGCCTCTGAGCCATAGTGGGCGAAGAGTTCGCGCACATGTTCGGGTGTGGCCATAAAGGTGTCGAGGTTGATGCTGGGGCGCCCACAGACAGCCGCATGGAACTTGGTGTCGATATAGTCGGGGCCGCACTTGAAAGGCTGCACCTGATAGCCCTTCGCTGAGAGCAAGGCCATCAGGCCTCTGGCAATCGTCGTCTTGCCGGAGCCGCTCGTAGGAGCTGCGATGAGAAATGCTGTTTTAGGTGTCATTATCATCGGTTTTGTGGTGCAAAATTAAAAAAAATCCATGAAATATGCATCATCTATTAAAAAAAGTTGTATCTTTGCCGCCGAATTAAGGCAATCTGGTGGCCGATGCCGCCTGATGTAAGGGAATCCGGTGAGAGTCCGGAACTGTGCCTGCAGCTGTAATCCTCGTTTAAGAGGTCTGCTTGTATAACGCCACTGGCCATGGGGTCGGGAAGGTAAAGCAGACTGAGGAAAGTCAGAAGACCTGCCGAGACAAGGGAGGGCGCGACGCCTGGCGTCAGAAGCCCTGTCATAGACAAGTGAAAAGCCCGTTCAGGAACAGACGTGGCGGAAATTAAGACAATTAGATGAAACGTAGACAGAAACTGGCTATTAGCCTCTGGCTGCTGGCTGTCGGCACTTATGCCCAGAATGGTATCTGGCGTCAGGACAGTCTGCAAGAAGTCGTTGTGACGGGTACCGGCACCCAGCACCTGCTGAAGAATGCCCCTGTGCAGACAGAGGTGATCACCAGCAAGATGCTGAAGAACTATGGCGGACGGAGTCTGGAGGATATCCTTGCAGGCCTGACAGCCTCGTTCTCCTTCAGCGAGGACGATATGGGCTCGCAGATGCAGCTCAATGGTCTGGGCAACGACTATATCCTGGTATTGATCGACGGCAAGCGCATCCACGGCGATGTGGGCGGACAGAACGACCTGTCGCTGATCGATCCCCAGAACATCGAGAAGATCGAGATCGTGAAGGGCGCTTCGAGTGCCCTCTATGGCTCTGATGCCATCGCGGGTGTGATCAATATCATCACGAAGAAGCACAACGAAGGCCTGTTGGTGGAGAATACCACCCGTGTGGGCAGCTATGGCGATATCCGCCAGCACGACGGGCTGGGCTTTGCCATCGGGAAACTCAGAAGCTATACGAACTTCCAGTTGCAGCACTCTGATGGCTGGCAGAATACAGCCACCGAGGATCCCAGCAGGACGGAGCATCTGATAGAAGACTCGCAGAACAAGACCGTGAACCGTCATACGAACTGGCAGGTGTCGGAACGTCTGACTTACGATGTGCTGAAGAATCTGGAGCTCTATGCCGAGGGCAGCACCTATTGGAAGCGTATCTACCGCCCCAGTGGCAAGTACCCCATCGACATGAAGTTCTATGATCTGATGTACCGTAACCAGAGTCTGGCGGGTGGCGGTATCTGGAAACTGAATAAGACCGACCAGGTGACACTCGACGTGAACTGGGACCGTCATGCGTACTATTATTATTATACGGCAGAGTGGGCGATGGGCGACGGGCTGGATCAGCATGGTAACTTTACCACCTATTATCCCTACTTCCGCGACGACGAAGTGCTGCAGAGCGACCAGCGCCGCATGATGGCCCATCTGAAGGGTGTCTTCTCGTTGCCTTACAACAATAGGCTGAGTGGCGGACTGGAGTGGCGCTATGACTATCTGAAGGCTCCGATGCGTGTGGAGGCGGGTAAGGCCACAGACCATACGGAGGCTGCCTACATCCAGGATGAGTTCAGCCATGCGCTGAGTTCCAGGCTCTCTGCCAATATCACGGGCGGTCTGCGCCTGAACCATAACGGACAGTTCGGCTTCCGGCTGACACCGAAGATCTCGGGCATGCTCTCCATCGGCGAGAACATCCGGTTGAGGGCTACGTGGAGTCAGGGTTTTAAAACTCCAACGCCCAAGGAGCAGCATTACCGCTACGTGAAGTATATGGGCGGCACCTATCTGTATCTGGGCAATGAAGACCTGAAGCCTCAGACCTCCAACTACTATGCCGTGAGTGGCGAGTATAACTGGGAGGGGCTGAACGTGACGGTGACAGGCTATCTGAACCATGTGGACAACATGATCACCCTCGTGACCATCCCCAATACACAGGCTCCGGCCGAGTATATCGCTACCTACGATCCGATGAAGACCCGCCAGTATAAGAATCTGGAGTCGGCCAAGACCAAGGGTGTCGATGTGTCAGTACGCTTCCGTCTGAACCGTGAGTGGATGCTGGGGGGCAGTTACAGTTATTTGGATACCGATGCCAAGAAATACGATGCGACCCACGACAGACTGGTGGATGTGGTTATCGACGGTATGGCTCATCATAAGGGCAGTTGGTTTGCCACTTGGAACCACGATGTGTCGAAGGCCTATCATCTGGGGGCAGGCCTGTATGGCCGTATGTCGAGCAAGCGCTACTATCAGATCGATGGCGACGGTAAGGGTTATCAGATATGGCGTATCGCCACCAACCATGAGTTCCCCGTGAGCAAGAAATGGCTCTTCCGTCTGGAGGCGGGCATCGATAATATCTTCGACTATGTGGATCGTACCTATCACGGTCTGCACCTGGGAACCACCACCCCGGGGCGTACCATCTACGGTACGCTGACCATCCGTTTCAGCCAAGGTAAGAAACTAAGATTTACTAACAATAAGTCCCAATTTAAATCAAATGAAAATGAAACAGATTAAGCATCTGGTGATGGCATTCGCAGCCGTATGCCTCACCGCAGGTCTTTCCTCCTGCGAGAAAGAAAAGGAAGTGATCAAGGAAGTTCCTGTCGAGAAGATTGTCGAGAAGGAAGTCGAAAAGATTGTCGAGAAGACAGACACGGTGACCGTTATCGACGAGAGCAACTGGGCTAAATACCAGTCGATCGTTACTGCCGACGTGTTGTCTCAGAAGAAGCACGACAAGGCCATCCTGCTCGTAGCCTTCGGTTCTACATGGGATCAGGCTTACGATGCTTTCGACACAACTATCGATGCCTACAAGGCAGCCTTCGGCGACTACGACGTGTTCCTGAGCTATTCTTCAGCCATCTGTATCAACCGTGCAGCTGCCGGTGAGAACACAGATCCCCGTTTCTACTATGCACCTCCCTTCTGGCTCAATGCCTTTGCTGCTGGAGGCGTGCAGTATGATGAAATCGTGGTTCAGTCGCTGCAGGTGATCCCCGGTGAGGAGTACACCCGTGTGATCAACTACATCAAGGACTTCGCCAACAATGCCAATGGCGACCTCGACGATGACTATCTGGCAAATGTATCAGTCAAGCTCGGTGTGCCCCTGTTGCAAGATGCCGAGGAGGACGTTGCCCTGGTGGCCAAGGAGCTGAACGCACTTTACAGCGACGAAGCAGCTGAGGGTGTGGTTGCCTTCATGGGTCATGGTAACCCCGACTCTTACGACACCTATAAGGCCAATGTGCGCTATACCCAGCTTGAAGAGGCTCTCCAGACCTACAGCAAGAACTATTTCGTAGGAACCGTGGATATGATGGGTAACTTCAAGACCAACGTCTGGGCTCGTATGACTGCTGCCGGTATCACCAGCGGTAAGGTATATTGCCACCCGTTGATGTCAATCGATGGTGATCATGGTCACAACGATATGGCAGGTGATGATGACGAGAACTGGGATGGTGAAAAGTTCACGCCGAATGAGGAGGGTGAGGTAGAAGATACCTCTTGGAAGATGTACTTCCAGCACCTGGGCTATGAGTGCAACGATGACACGATGCTTCCCTTCGGTCTGCTTGAACTGCCTACCGTTCGTCAGGTATGGATGAACCACACGCAGGATGCCATCGACGGTGAGCCGCTCGACTACTATCACTCAAAGAATCCTGAGGAATAATCAGACTCTCTTTTAATATCAAATGAATAAAACACTTATTTTATTGACGGCAGCGCTCTTCTCGGAGAGCGCTGCTTTCTCGCAAATTCACCAGATGGAGCGAATCGACAGTTCCACTGTAAGTCGTACATATAATCTGAACCCGGTGGTTGTGACTGGTTCTGGTCACCACCAGCGTCTGAAAAGCACCGCTACCCCTGTTCATGTGCTCAGTAGTCAGGAGATCCGTGAACAGGGTATCAGTACCTTCGACGGGGCACTCATCCGCATGATGCCGCAGGCATCGATGGCGCCAAGTTCGATGGGTACTTTCCTTCGTCTCAATGGGCTGGGCAATAAGTATATTCTTGTCCTGATCAACGGTCAGAAACTCAATGGCGACATCTCGAACAATGTCGACCTGAACCGCATCAACATGTCGCGTGTAAAACGTATCGAGGTGCTCGACGGGGCTGCCTCTTCGCTCTATGGCTCGGATGCCATCGCGGGTGTGATCAATATCATCACCGATCAGCCCACGCAGCAGCTCATCGGTGTGACGAGTGATACCCGCGTATCAGGCAAGGGACAGCTGACGGAGAATGTCACACTCGATATCTTCAAGAACGGCTTTGGCTCCTATACCTCATATTCCCACGACCAGGCCGACAGTTATCAGAACAATGACCTGGAATACGTGAAGGGCTCGGATACAGAGACCCAGCGGACGATAGCCCCGCTGTTTACGGGTTATCGCGCTGACATCATCGGACAGAAATTCACCTATGCCCCGAATCAGCATCTGGCGCTGAATGCGGGACTAGACTATTCATATAAGAAGACGGACCGACCGGAGACGCGTTCGGACATCACGGGCGGTACCGACTACGAAATGCGCTATAAAGGTTTCCGCTGGAACATCGGCGGTATCTATAAGTTCACGGCAAAGAACTCGCTTCAGGCGAATTTCACCGTTGACCGTTTCCGCTATGGCAAGGAGTACGATGTGGCTACGAAGAGCAATGCCGTGGGCGACTATGTGCAGTCGAAGAAACAGCGCATGATGGACGGTGAGGTGAAGGCCATTCTCGGACTCTTGAAAGACGCTACGACCATCTTCGGGGCCGACTGGCGGAAGGATTATCTGACCGCAACCTCGGGTGATATCAATGAGCATGTTTACAGTCTGGCGGCCTATGCCCAGCACGAACAGAAGTTCCTCAAAGATTTTACGGCTACCGTAGGACTGCGCCTGACGCATCACGAGACATTCAAGAACCATCTGACGCCGAAGGCCACGCTGATGTATGCCCCGGGTAATTTCCGTTTCCGTGCTACCTATTCGGCAGGCTTCCGTGCCCCTGGTCTTGATGAACTCTACTATCATTATTTCTCCGTGAATCGTGGTAAGGCGCAGATCAGTTTCGGCAATCAGGATCTGAAGCCCGAGAAGAGCAACTATTTCTCGCTGAATGCAGAATACCGCGACGAGGTGATTGCCGTGAGCGTGACAGGTTTCCTGAACCGTATCAACGACATGGTGGTGAAACAGAACGTGAAGGTGACGGATGCCTCGTTGGCGATGCTCCGCAAGGAGTTCCCCGAGATGACGGATGACGAGGCTGCCAAGCTCGAGCAGTATGCCCTCTATCAGAACAGCGACAAGGGTGATGTAAAGGGTGTGCAGGTGAATGTATCCGCCAATCTCTTTGCGGGTTTCAATCTCTCAACGAACTATGTCTATACCTATGCCCGCAGTAAGAGTGGTGAAAGGCAACGGGTAGGCGAAGCGTCAGCGGAGGGAATGTGGTCGCCACTGGAGCGCAGTATGCGTCATGCAGCGACTATCGCAGCCAACTATCACCACGTCTGGGGAAAATACGGGCTGAACGTGAACCTTAACGGTCGTCTGCAGTCGAAGACCTATTATCCGGGCTATGAGGATGCCCCGGGATTCGGCATCTGGAACCTGCATACCACCCATTCCTTCGATGTGGCTAAGTGGGCTTTCCTCGAACCCAGCATCGGTGTGGATAATCTCCTCGACAAGGTTGACCGTCGTATCGACTCTTCACAGCGTAAGTATGCCCTCTATTCGCCAGGCCGCATGCTCGTGGTGGGGCTGAAAGTGAGGTTTAAATACTAATAATTTGGTGGTTTAAGAGAATTGTGCTATCTTTGTAGGCAATATGGGAAAAATAATCGTAGCAGGCATCGGACCTGGCAGCAAGGAAGACATCACCCCCGCCGTACTCGAGGCAGTACGTCAGGCAGATGCCATCGTGGGGTATAAGTATTATTTCCAGTTTATCGAACCTTATGTCCCTGAAGGGTGCGAATGCATCGATACGGGCATGAAGAAAGAACGGGAACGTGCCGAACTGGCGTTCTCCCTTGCGCAACAGGACAAGACCGTAGTCGTCATCTCTTCCGGTGATGCCGGCATTTACGGCATGGCTCCCCTGATCTACGAGATGCAAAACTTGCCTCTGGGGTCAGGCCCCGAAACCAAAAACTTGATGCTGGGGCCAGGCCCCGAGATAAAGTCTGAGGTTGAGATTGTGGCGCTGCCGGGCATCTCGGCGTTCCAGAAAGCCGCCTCGTTGTTGGGGGCACCAATCGGGCATGATCTGTGTGTGATCTCGCTGAGCGATCTGATGACACCGTGGGAGGTGATAGAGCGTCGTATCAAGGCCGCAGCGATGGCCGATTTCGTGACGGCTGTCTATAATCCGAAGTCGCATGGGCGCTACTGGCAACTCTATCGTCTGCAGGAACTGTTCCTGCAGGAACGGAGCGCTGATACCCCCGTAGGCTATGTGCGTCAGGCAGGTCGCGAGGAGCAGCAGGTAAAGGTGACAACCCTAGGTGCCTTTGATCCTGAGGATGTGGATATGTTTACCGTTGTGCTGATTGGCAATTCCCAGTCGTATATCGCCGGCAATAAGATCATCACTCCGCGAGGCTATTACCGGGAGGAAACCGGGGAACAAGTGAAACCCGGTCAGCAGATTATGATGGATTCTTTCCGCACGATTTCCCGAGAGTTGCAGCGGCAGGACTATCCCCTGGATCACAAATGGGCCCTGCTTCACGCCATTCACACCACAGCCGATTTTGATATGGAGTCGATTCTCTATACCGATGCCGGGGCCGTGGAGACCCTCTACAAAAAGGTGAAGGACGGCATCCTGAAGACGATTGTCACCGATGTGACGATGGTGACGAGTGGTATCCGCAAGGGTGCGCTTCAGCGACTCGGTGTCGAGGCGAAGTGCTATCTCTCGGATCCCCGTGTGGCAGAGATGACCCTCGACACGCCAATCACCCGTACCCAGGCTGGTATCCGTCTCGCCGTAGAGGAGCATCCCGATGCACTCTTCGTCTTTGGCAATGCCCCTACGGCCTTGATGGAACTCTGCGACCTGATTCGTAAGGGCAAGGCTCATCCTGCGGGTATCATCGCTGCTCCCGTGGGTTTTGTTCATGTCCGCGAGTCGAAGCACATGGTGAAGCCTTTCCGTGAGATTCCGAAGATCATCGTCGAAGGGCGCAAGGGTGGTTCCAATCTCGCAGCGACACTCTGTAATGCGATTCTGACCTTCGACGATGCCGCACAACTCAAACCAGGACGCGACTTATGAAAAAACTCCATCCCGTGATGTTTGCCGGAACCGGCAGCGATGTTGGCAAGAGTATCCTTGCCGCAGCCTTCTGTCGCATCTTCCTGCAGGATGGCTATCATCCAGCACCCTTCAAGGCTCAGAACATGGCGCTGAACTCTTACGCCACGCCCGAGGGACTGGAGATCGGCAGAGCTCAGGCAGTTCAGGCAGAGGCAGCAGGCATTCCCTGTCATACGGATATGAATCCCCTGCTGTTGAAACCCCAGAGTGACCATACGTCGCAGGTGGTGCTCAACGGCAAGCCTATCGGTACGCGTGATGCCTATGATTATTGGCGGCGGGATGAAGGACCCGAACCCTTGCAGCATGTAGATTTCCGTCAGGAGGTGTGTCAGGCGTTCGATCGTCTGGCGGCTAACTATAATCCCATTGTGCTCGAAGGAGCGGGGAGCATCTCTGAAATCAATCTCAGGGATACCGATCTCGTGAATCTCCCCATGGCGCAACACGCTAAGGCCGATGTGATCCTCGTGGGCGATATTGATCGTGGCGGTGTCTTTGCCTCCGTCTATGGCAGCATTGCCCTCCAATCGCCCGAGGACCGGCAGCGCATCAAGGGTATTATCATCAATAAGTTCCGTGGTGACCTGCGGCTCTTTGAGAAAGGCCGTCGCATGCTGGAGGATATCTGTGAAGTCCCCGTGTTGGGCGTCGTCCCTTACTACAAGGATATCCATATCGAGGAAGAGGACTCGGTGAGTCTTGAACAGAAGCGTCGCCAGTTGGCTGAGGGCAAGGTGAACGTGGCGGTGGTATTGTTGAGGCATATCAGCAACTTCACCGATTTCGATACCTTGGAGCGAGACCCCCGTGTGAATCTCTTCTATACCAATAATACCTCTGATCTGCAACAAGCGGATATCATCATCCTGCCTGGTACCAAGGCCACGCTTGACGATCTGTTGGAATTGCGTCGCAACGGTTGTGCGCAGGCTATCCAACAGGCCCATCGCAATGGTAAGATGGTGGTTGGCATCTGTGGCGGTTATCAGATGTTGGGCTTGACGGTTGATGATCCCGATGGTCTCGAGGGCAGTATCACGCGACTGCCCGGTCTCGGACTGTTGCCGATCCATACGACGATAACCACTGAGAAGATGACGAAACAAGTCACGTTCCAGTTCGACGGACAGACCTGTCAGGGTTACGAGATCCATCAGGGTGTGAGTGACACCGATGAACCGATCCTTTTCGGGGAACATTGTATCGGAACCTATATTCATGGCTTCTTGGATAATCCTGCGGTTATCAATCGTTTGCTTTCAGACTATGTGGACACGGATCAGGTGGAAACATTAGACCCGCAGGCCTTCAAGGAAGAACAGTATGACAAACTTGCAGCCCATGTGCGTCAGCATGTGGATATGGAACGGCTATACCAGATTCTGACAGATGACTAATCCCTTTGCCTTGCTCGTTGGGTGGTTGCTCGATTTGTGTGTCGGGGATCCTGCTCGTCTGCCACATCCGATCGTCTGGTTTGGCAAGGCGATAGCCTTTGGTGAGCACAGCCTGAATAAGGATTCTCACCGCAAACTGAAAGGTGGCCTGCTAGCCATCTTCCTGATTGTGGGCGTCTTTGTGCTGACTTGGTGCCTGCGGTGGTTGCTGTCATCGATTGGTTTGGCGACAGCTTGGCCTTTGCCTGATCTTATGGTCGTACTCCTCGATGCGATAATCATCTTCTATTGTCTGGCAGGCACGACCTTGATCCGTGAGGTGCGTGCGGTGTTTCTGGCCTTAGACCGTAGTCTTGATGAGGGTAGGGCACAGGTAGCGCGTATCGTTGGGCGCGACACCTCGGAACTCTCTGCCCAGGAGGTACGTACAGCAGCGCTTGAGACCTTAGCCGAGAATCTGAGCGATGGGGTGATAGCCCCGCTGTTCTGGTTGTTGTTGCTCGGCACCCCGGGGATGCTGGCTTACAAGATGGTAAATACGCTCGACTCGATGATTGGCTATAAGACCGAACGTTATCGTGCTTTCGGCTGTATCGCAGCCCATATCGATGACGTGGCGAATTATATCCCAGCCCGTCTGACGGCTCTGTTGATGGTCTTGGCATCGGGCAGGCTGCCTTTGCTGAAGTTCGTGTGGCGTAATGGCCGAAACCATGCATCTCCGAATAGCGGGTATCCCGAAGCAGCCTTGGCCGGTATCCTCGATTGTCGTTTCGGCGGGCCGCATTACTATTTCGGTGAGTTATTTGAGAAGCCTTATATCGGCGAACATGAGCGTGAACTGACCACAGCGGATATGAAAACAGCCGTACGAATCAATCGCACGGCTGAGATCCTGATGCTTGCCCTTGTGTTAGCGTACAGCTATGTCTATGGTCTTTGAGAGTTTACGCTTGGCGTCGGATACCTTCAGTGTCAGGGTACCTGCTTTCTGAGCACTGCGCACCACAACGACCAGTTGTCCGCTGAAGAGCTTCATCGTTGGTTGCTTAAACGACTCCAGACTTGTGGCATCACCATTACACACAGCCTCGAATGTGCCTGCACCTGTGACCTCGAAAGTCAGTTGGTCGTCCGCCTGTGGAATCAGGGTGCCTTCAGCATCTGTCAGCGAGACGGTGACAAAGGCGAGGTCATCGCCATTGGCCTGTAAGTTCTCGTTGGCAGTCCAAGCCTCCAGTTTAAGGTCGGCAGGTTTGCCGGCAGTCTTTACGATCTTTTCCCCGGCAGCATTGCCATTGGTATCATATACCACCACCTTCAGTTCGCCTGGCTCATATTTCACGTCATTCCAGCGCAGACGATAACGGTCCAGACGCTCCTTGGGATTCTTCGTAACCTTACCCTGGCTCTTGCCGTTGATAAAGAGCTCGCCCGAAGGATAGTCGGTATAGCAGTACACGGGTGTCACCTTTCCTTTTCGGGCCTGACCCCAACTCCAGTGGGGCAGCAGGTGGATGGTGTGCTGATTCTTGTTCCAACGGCTGCGATACAGGTAGTAACGGTCCTTCGGCAGTCCTGCCAGGTCGCAGATGCCGAAATAGCTCGAGCGCGAAGGCCAGTACTCATCATAGGGTGTCGGTTCGCCCAGATAGTCGAAGCCTGTCCACACGAACTCCCCGATGACCCAGTCCTTGTCATCCTGCCATACCCAGTCGTCATCGGGCAGATTACTCCACGAGCAGAATTCTACATCGTACGAAGAACATTGTCCGTCGGCTTTCTTGATGGCCTTGGGGTCGTAGGTCGGTGCCCAGGAGGCGTATTGTGAATTGTCAGTCACCTTGACGGGGAACTTATACACGCCGCGTGAACTTACCGTTGAGGCTGTTTCCGATCCCAGGAGGAATCCCTGTGGCAGTTGTTTCAGATTCTGCTCATACTTATGTACGCGGTAGTTGAATCCTGGCACATCCATCACCTGGGCAAAACCGCTCTTCAGGGCTTCCTCAGCCCGGTCCATGCCTTGTGTGACGGGACGAGTTGGGTCAAACAGATGACAGAGTCCCTGCAGATGGCGGGCTATCTCGCGCCCCTCTTCACTGCCTTGTTCAGGAATCTCGTTGCCGATGCTCCACATGATGATGCTCGGGTGGTTGCGGTTGGCGAGGATGAGGTTCTCGATATCGCGGTCGCTCCAGTCGTTGAAGAAACGGGCATAGCCGTTTTTGCACTTCGGATAGAGCCACATATCAAAGCTTTCTGCCATCACCATCATACCCAGAGAGTCGCAGATATCCATCTGCATCTGACTCGGCATGTTGTGCGATGTTCGGATGGCGTCACAACCCATCTCTTTCATCAGCTTGATCTGTCGGATGAGGGCGGCCTTGTTGACGGCGGCACCGAGAGGTCCCAGGTCGTGGTGCAGACAGACACCCTTGATCTTCCGCGTGATGCCATTCAGTTGGAAACCGCCTTCTTTGGTGACGCTGATGGTGCGGATACCCATCTTGTTGGTGATCTCGTCCAATAATTTGCCGTCGTCATAGAGTCTGGTACGTACCTGATAGAGATAGGGCGATTCTGGCGACCAGAGTTTAGGTTGCGTGATGTTGAAGTCCAGTTCCGCAGCCCCTGATACCGAGAGTTGGCTCTCGGCCTGTCCTACGATTTTGCCCTGGGCATCCATAATATCCACCATGATACGGAGGTCGGGGGTGATGGTGGCAGGCTGTATCTGTGACGATACGGCTACATGGGCGCTGTTCTGGTCTGCGGAGAGGGTGCGGATGAAGGTACCCCACTCATCGAGGCATATTTTGCCTGTCATGACGAGTTTTACAGGACGGTAGAGACCTGCGCCCGGATACCAGCGCGAACTCTCTTCTATGTTCAGCAGATCCACGTCGAGCTGGTTTTCGCCTGGTTTCATAAAGGGTGTGATATCCACGCGGAAGGCATTATAGCCGTAGGCCCAGTAGCCAGCCTTCTGGCCATTGATACATACCGTTGGCTCTGACATGGCCCCATCGAACACCAGTTCTGCCCGTTCACAACCCTGTGGGATGTAGAAGATGCGGCGGTAGTGTCCGGCACCGATCCAGGGTAGGGCACCTGAGCGGCCGCTCTTTTCTGTGGCCTCTTTCTCGCCATTCTGTTCGATGGCTACTTTCTGCAGGTCCCACTTCTTGTCGAAGGGCCCTGCGATGGCCCAGTCGTGGGGCACCCGCACGGTTTGCCACTTCTCTTGTACCTTTCCTTCTTGTTCTGCCTGGAACTGCCAACCGTCTGTTAGAATCACTTCCTGACGGGGTTGGGCAAGGGTAGTTAGCGTTGTTGCCAGTAACATCGTGATTAGTTTTCCTCTCATATCAAAATGTCTTTAGTTATCAATTATTTGCTGCAAAGATAACGATTTTTTTCGAAATTGTTGGCTAATTGACAGAATTAATGTATTTTTGCACCTAAAATTTTAATAATAATACATTGTAAAGATGAAACATCAGTTGAGAAGTGCAGTCTGTACCGAAGGCAGACGAATGGCCGGCGCCCGTGCGCTTTGGGTAGCCACAGGTATGAAACGTGAACAGTTTGGTAAGCCGATTATCGCTGTAGTAAACTCATTCACACAGTTCGTCCCCGGTCATACCCATCTCCATGAGATCGGACAGATTGTCCGCGAGGAGATTGAGAAGATGGGCTGCTATGCGGCAGAGTTCAATACGATTGCCATCGACGATGGTATCGCCATGGGTCACGACGGTATGCTCTATTCGCTGCCCAGCCGTGATATCATTGCCGACTCTGTGGAATATATGGTCAATGCCCACAAGGCCGATGCCATGATTTGCATATCCAACTGTGACAAGGTGACGCCTGGCATGCTGATGGCCTCGATGCGTCTGAACATCCCGACGGTGTTCTGCTCGGGTGGTCCGATGGAAGCTGGTCGCTGGCGCGGCGAGAATGCCGACCTGATTACGGCGATGGTGAAGGGTGCCGATCCCAGTGTCACCGACGAGGAAATGGCTGAGATTGAGGGTTGCTCTTGTCCGGGCTGTGGCTCGTGTTCGGGTATGTTCACGGCTAATTCGATGAACTCGCTGACAGAGGCCATTGGTCTCTCGCTGCCTGGCAATGGTACCATTCTGGCTACCCATACCAACCGCATCGAACTCTTCAAGGCCGCTGCCCGTCAGGTGGTGAAGAACGCTTTCGCCTACTATGAGGATGGTGATGAGAGCGTCTTGCCTCGTAATATCGCCACTCGCAAGGCCTTCATGAATGCGATGTCGCTTGATATCGCCATGGGTGGTTCTACGAATACCGTACTCCATCTGTTGGCTGTGGCCCAGGAGGCTGGTACCGACTTCACCATGAAGGATATCGATGCCCTGAGCCGCAAGGTGCCTTGTCTCTGCAAACTCGCACCCAACACCCAGAAATACAGCGTTCAGGAGTGTGGTCGTGCCGGTGGTATCCTCGGTATCCTCAACGAACTGAATAAGGGTGGTCTGATTGATGGCTCTGCTATCCGTGTGGATGGCATGACGCTTGCAGAGGCCATGAAGAAATACAGTATTGTAGATGGAAGCATCGACCCAGAAGCCAACCGTATCTATCAGACGGCTCCTGGTAATCGCTTCTCGACGAAGATGGGCTCGCAGTCGGAAGAGTGGGGCACCCTCGATACCGACCGTGCTGAGGGTTGTATCCGTGATCTGGAACATGCCTATACGAAGGATGGCGGACTGGCTGTGCTCTTTGGTAATATCGCTCAGGATGGCTGTGTCGTGAAGACTGCAGGTGTCGATGAGAGCCTCTGGCATTTCGAAGGTCCTGCCGTCTGCTTTGACTCTCAGGAAGATGCTTGCGAGGGTATCCTTGGCGGCAAGGTGAAGAGCGGCGACTGCGTGGTGATTACCCACGAGGGTCCGAAGGGCGGTCCTGGCATGCAGGAGATGCTCTATCCGACGAGCTACATCAAGTCGATGCACCTCGGCAAGGAGTGTGCGCTGATTACTGACGGTCGTTTCTCGGGTGGTACCTCTGGTTTGAGCATTGGACATATCTCCCCCGAGGCTGCCAATGGCGGTAATATCGGTAAGATCAAGGATGGTGACATTATCGTGATAGATATCCCTTCGCGCTCCATCAGCGTGAAGCTTTCCGACGAGGAACTGGCAGCCCGTCCACAGCAGCCGCTGAAGCGCAACCGTGTGGTCTCGAAGGCTCTCCGCGCTTATGCCCAGAGCGTCTCCAGCGCCGACAAGGGTGGAATCAGAATAATTGACTAAATGTTCAATAGTCAATGTTTAATGTTCAATGGTCAATGGTGAATGTTCAATGTTCAATGGTCAATGTTCAATGGTCAATGTTCAATGGTCAATGTTCAAAAGTCAATGTTCAAAAGTCAATGAATTATGAGAGATAGAATTACAGGATCGAAGGCGCTGATGCGAGCCTTGCAGGCGGAAGGTGTGAAGACCATCTTCGGCTACCCTGGTGGCAGCATCATGCCCGTCTATGATGCGCTCTTCGACTATACACGAGGAGAAAAGAAATGTTTCGACCATATCTTGGTGCGCCACGAACAAGGCGCCACTCATGCCGCTGAGGGTTATGCCCGCGTCAGTGGGGAAGTAGGTGTCGCCCTGGTCACCAGTGGCCCAGGTGTCACCAACACGTTGACCGGTATAGCTGATGCGATGCTCGACTCTACGCCGATCGTCGTCATTGCCGGTCAGGTGGCCATCTCGGCTCTGGGTACCGATGCCTTTCAGGAAGTGGACCTCGTGGGTGTGGCACAGCCAATCTCGAAGTGGTCGTATCAGATCCGTCATGCTGAGGATGTGGCATGGGCTGTGAGCCGTGCGTTCTATATCGCCCGTACAGGGCGTCCAGGTCCCGTGGTGCTCGACTTCCCGCGCAATGCGCAGGTCGAGGAGATCGACTGGGAGCCGATGAAGGTGAACTTCATCCGTTCCTACGTACCTTATCCGAAACTCGATGCCGAAGCCGTGAGTCGGGCAGCTGAGCTGATCAACAATGCCAAGAAGCCCTTGGCACTGGTGGGGCAGGGGGTCGAACTCGGCAATGCCCAGAGCGAACTCGTCAGGTTCCTCGAGAAAGCCGATATCCCTGCAGGCCGCACGATGCTCGGTCTCTCTGCACTGCCCTCCAATCATCCGCTCAACGCTGGTATGTTGGGTATGCACGGTAACTATGCCGTCAATCTCAAGGAACAGGAGTGCGATGTGCTCATCGCCATCGGTATGCGCTTCAGCGACCGTGTGACGGGCAATCTCAAGACTTATGCCAAGCAGGCGAAGGTCATCCATCTTGACATTGACCCCAGCGAGATCGACAAGAATGTGAAGACCGATGTGGCCATCGTAGCCGACTGCAAGGAGTCGCTGCCCGCCATCACGGCCCTCATCCAGAAAGCCGATCATAGCGAGTGGCGCGAGTCGTTCAAGGCGCTCGACGAGAAAGAGCGCACGAAGGTCATCGAGCCTGCCATCCATCCGAAGGAAGGTCCGCTGCGCATGGGCGAGGTGGTTCATACGGTGGCCGAGAAGAGTGCCGACGATACGGTTCTTGTGACCGATGTCGGACAGAACCAGTTGTTTGCGACGCGCTATTTCAAATACCACCACAAGCGTAGCATCTGTACCAGTGGCGGTCTTGGTACGATGGGCTATGGTATGCCCGCTGCCATCGGTGCCACCTTTGGTGCTCCCGGCCGAACCGTGTGCTGCTTTATGGGCGACGGCGGTTTCCAGATGTGCATCGAGGAACTCGGTACCATCATGGAGCAGCAGGCCCCTGTGAAGATGATCCTCATGAACAACCACTACCTTGGCAATGTGCGTCAGTGGCAGGATATGTTCTGGCTGCGTCGCAAGTCGTTCACCAAGATGCTTAATCCCAATTATGAGCTTATCGCCAAGGGCTATGGCATTCCCTATGCTGCTGTCACCGATCGTAGCGATCTGGCGGCAGCTGTCGAGAAGATGCTCACCACCGATGGTCCATACATTCTCGAGTGTGCTATCCTCGAGGAAGACAATGTACTGCCGATGACGCCTCCAGGCATGAATGTAGATCAGATGATGCTTGAGATTTAGAAGAGTAATAAGTGATGGAAGAGAACAGAAAGAAACTATATACCCTGCTGGTGTATTCTGAGAATGTGGCAGGTATCCTGAACCAGGTGACGGCTGTGTTTACGCGTCGTCAGGTGAATATCGAGAGCCTGAATGTGTCAGCCTCCAGTATCCCGGGTGTCCATAAGTACACGATTACCGCCTGGAGCGATGAAGACCAGATTGTCAAGATTACCAGGCAGATTGAGAAGAAAGTCGACGTGGTGAAGGCCAATTATTTTACCGATGACCAACTCTTTATCCGGGAGTCAGGCCTTTACAAACTCTCTGCACCGATGGTGCTGGAGAATCCGGAGATATCGCGCACCATCCGCCGATTCCAGGCCAGTATCATCGAGGTGAACGCTACCTATGTCATCGTCCAGATGCACGGCGTCACAGAGGATATCATCTCCCTCTATCGTGCCCTCGACACCTTCGGCTGCGTACTCCAGTACACCCGTTCAGGCCGCATTGCCGTCACCCGTGGCATGCAGGAGCAAGTCTCCGAGTTCCTCGAGCAGCGCGAAAAGGATTAGTAAATCAAATGATACTAAAATAGAATTAATAAGACGCCCCAATAACAAAAGTTTTCAGTACTATTGCGACAGATTTCATGCCCGTGCATGGAGTCTGTCGCAATTTCGTTTTGCTGTCGCTACAAACGAAAACAAAAAAGAGAAAAAAAGTTGGAATGAAGCGAAAACCGTCGTACCTTTGCATCGTCAATCAGAACAAAAACGGTTGACAAGTGATTTGAGAATTTAAAAATAAAAAATAGTATTAACAATTAAAAATTGAAGAAAGGAAAAGAATTATGGCAAAGACACCAGTTTCAATGAAGATCGACGGTTACAAGGACCGCGAAGTAATGATGGTTAACTACGAGTTCGAGCAGGAGACCGACGTAGAGGGTCAGATGAGCGGTATTCCCCGCGGCGGTAAGATCCAGGTTCGCGTAAAGGCTCTCAACGATGGTACACCCGACCTGCTGGCTTGGATGACAGAGCGCAACCTCCCGAAGAACGGCAGCATCGAGTTCCTCGAGACAAAGACAGGCAAGGCCATGAAGACCATCAAGTTTGAGAACGGCTACT
>JAEEGF010091016.1_pt1 | contig 100020 bp, 75 predicted proteins | sample 9134171 | NCBI WGS metagenome assembly JAEEGF01 (sample SAMN16246542, study PRJNA631951) | gut metagenome | biome: gut microbiome; feature: rumen; material: AP-attached | host: Bos | place: Iran: Karaj | collected 2018-10
CGGAGGTAACAGTGGAGTCATCAGAGGCATCGATAACGAACGCCAGAGACTTCTTCTGTTCAGCAGTGAGTGCATTACGAGCAGTGATATCAGCAACATAGGTAACACCAGCACGTACTGTATCAGGAAGTGCAGAGAGTAGTACCTTGTGAGTAGTAGGATCGATATAGTCAGATAGATAAGATTCAACAATCTTGTTATTGCTAACTAAATTGAGAGAATCATCACTAATCTTGCCACCACTACCGTGTACTACAACACCGCCAGCAGCTCTAGCATAAGCACCATTGCTAACAGCATTAGCCAAGAATGATTTTTCAACAGTAGTTAAAACGTTATCAACAAGTACCGGAATGTTAGCTAATGTAGAAACACCATCAGTGAGATAAATCTTACCATCGGATTTCTTGAGTAGCAGACCTGCCGGTAATACTTTGTTAGCGAGTGTTACTTCTTCAGAAGCGGTAGTCACCATAACTGATGATAATCCATACAGCGAATTAAGCTTCGAAGATGAACCAGGAGTAATAGGCATAATGATTCCTCTAATTATAAAACTACTGTATAAACACAGCTTTTCATAGCATATCAAAAAGACTACTGCTAGGTATGAACCTAGCAGTAGTCGTTACGTATTAATCGTAAACGTTCAATGGGGCATCAACGCAATAACAACTCGGGAAAAATGCTTTCCAAGGTAATGCGTTACGTAAGTCATACGTTTTACCGATGCATGCTTCAGTTAGTATAGCAATAGAATTAACATTGATACTAGAACCTGTAGAATAAGCACTATTATAACCCTGATAGTCACTATACCACGAACATTCCAAACAATCTCTACAATACGTTGGACTACGGTACGATGTGAGCGGTGTTAGTATATCATCACCAAATACTGATGCTATTTCTATCATGTTACTATAATCACTCAAGAAATGTACATTATGTTCGTTACGAGAACCTCTTATAAAGCCCAAATCATCCATGGTAGACCGTACATAGTCATTTTCAAACTCAGCTACTTGGATAGAACTGCGAGCAAAAAACGGTTGCCACCCATGATAAGCGTCTAGCACATCGATGCCGTAGCTATAATCAGGCGTTAAGATTCTGCCATCAGGAAATTCTTCTGAATTGTATGTTATCAGTGTCGTACTACTATTATCCTGTTGTACACCTGTTATGGTTATTGTAAACTCACACCAATAATGAATGTGAATAGCTACATTGCCATCATCGTTATATATCTCAGCACGTAAACAATTGATGTCTGGTACGCCTGTCTTAGTAGCAAGATCATCTACATAATACAACTGTGTTCTACTATCATACATCATATCAAATGTGTGATCATAAGTTGTTGTCGGGAGGTAGCCGAGAGACTCATTTGTTTCATAATCCCTCCTTTCTCCGTAACGACTTAATACCAAACGACATTGATACTTAACATAATTAGTATCGGCTAATAGCGGTAATTTACACAATATCACATCCCGTCTACCGGCACAGATCTTACCTAACAGCCAGTTATAACCAGTCACATCAAGACCAACAACGTTATAGTCATTAGCTTTTTCTACAACCGGACATCTTACACCGTTGATGTAGATATGGTCAAATTCCTTAGGAACTTTGAAGTAGATGATGTCCTGAGAAGATGCATCGGTAACTGTCAGGTTGTAAGTGGTAGTTGTGTGGGTCACATCAGTACCTGAATCACTCCCTGTACTATCAAATACGCTATACGACTCTATGGTGATAGTATATGTACCATTACTAGCGTATGTGTGTGTAGCACGATAATCTCTCATTCTTGCTAGATAAGGGTCTTCATTAGAATACGTATCTGACTGTTCCGAATGGTAACCCCAATCAGGACGGATTGTGGGTTTAACCTGTGGTGGATAATCACTACTATTAAGCTCACCATAAGTACCACTCCAACAATCTGTATATATGTCACCTCCGCTGACATGAGTACCGGCAGGATCAGTAAATATGGCAACTGGAGCAGTACCATCACCAAAATTAATGATACTATACATAGTAACATCAGGAGCATGTGTTATGGTAACACAACGACCAATTCTGTTTAGTATATACGGACTGTATGTTTCGGACGTACCATCCAGAGCGTATGAGCTAAAATTGCTACTACGTAATCTATTCAGTATTGGCTCAAAACAAGTTGCTCTAGTATCTACTATGTTAGTTAAAAACGCTCCATTAGTGAAATAATCCTCAGTATACATACTTTCAGATGTACCGCCCCTTCGTACTAAAGTATCTATGGTAGTATAATACGTGAAATTACCTAATCCGTTAAGTGTTATTATACTGTATGTATTAGGGTTACGGCTAAGTAGTTTACTACCGGTAGCAGGATCACCGGAGATCTCCATCCCAGCAGTACTATACTCATTATACACATCATTACCGGCAAGGTAGGACGAATCCAATATTGTAAACTTACCATCTTTCATGATGTTAGCTATTACATCGCGATACGAACCACCTAACTTTAGTTCACCATTAGAAAATGTATAAACATTACTGTAAGTGTAAAGAGGATCTATTAAAGGTGTACCATTACTAGTAAACAGGAATGGTTGTTTTGGATCGGCATTATAGGCATCGTGGAGGAGACCTTCAAAATAAGAAGTGTATGGATTGTCGTAATAATCCGTCGATTTTAGATCAGGATCGGTTAAAAAGTTAGAATGATTAAAAAGATTACCAGCGGCATTCTTGTAGTATACGCCATTACTGTCTATTAATGTACCTGGTATCTTGTAATACAGCGTGGTACCGTAGTACTCATCATTAAAATACACTTTTTCCATTACAAAATTCCCTTATATATTAATTCCAGCCGTTACTGCTATAAACTCTAAGTTCTGGGATATAACCTACATACCCAAAGCGATAGTCGTCCTTCGTATATGTATGCGTACCGTCTGTAACTACAACATGTATGCACTCCCTATTACCAGTCTCATTGCTACCGTAAATGATGAAAGCCTGTACTGCAGGGTCATTACGATCGTACGGTAGAACACCCACGTTCTGTGCATTCTGTACCAAATCAGTTACAGCCAATGTCAATACATCATTTGTGAGAGTGTTAGTTATGGTAACCGTAGTATGCATCAGATCAAGATCTTCGCCTTCTATTGTAGTAAAATTCTTACTGTAATTATCGGCATGATCTTCTATATATGCATCACCAGATGACCCATTCAACATGGTATTAACACCAGCAACAAACTGTTGCCATCCTAACTCCATGTATTCAGGAACTTCATTGTGCCCAGTATCTACTTCTACCGGAGGTTCTTCAGGTGGCTCTTCAGGAGGAGGTTCTTCCGGTGTTACTTCACCGATAACTAACTTATCTAGCACATTACGGATGTTACTGCTAGTAGTGGTCACATGTATCATGTGGTCGTACATAACAGCACCAACACCATTAACATCACCATACGTTATTGTGTGTGTTGCTACTGCCAGTACGGATATCCATGCGTTATTATAGTAGTATAACCCACTACCGGTGATATTGTTACTAGGGTCACCACTAGCATCTTTAACTACGATAAGTTTCTTACGCTGTTCAGCATTAAGAGTGATTAAATCACCGTATGTATTAACTACATAAAAGCTTTGTTTAACCTCTTCAGGCAGCTTAACATACTTTATCAGATTATTCTCAACGAAATCACTGAGATAAGATACTTTCAGTTTACCACTATCAACAAGGTTAAGTGAAGCATCATCTATCTTACCCAGATTGTTATGTACTACTGTACCATTAGCTGCTCGGACATAGTTACCAGAACTAAATGCGTTACGTAATGCAGTCTTTTCAGAAGTATTGAGTACCTGATCTACTATAGGACTAAGCTGTCTTAGACTATGCGTACCATCTGTAAGGTAAAAAATATTATCTGGCTTTCTAACTATGATACCAGCTGGGAATATAGTATTTATATATGTATTTTCCGCAGCAACATCAAGTATCATTATCGTAGATACACCGTGTAGTGTGTTTAAACGATTACTCATCTATTTATTCTCCAAATGCACTTTCCACAGTTGCTACTACAGCATTCGCATTGGCATTAAGAATCTTTCTCAAATCCTTAAACTTTACTACCTGTGATGCCATATCGTTAATATAAATAACAGTAAGTGGGCTATTTAGCAATGCTGCTACATCAATCTCATCATTCCAATATGTATTACTGTATGCTACTCTGGCATTAACAGTATCATACCCTAATCCAACTTTAATTATTAAAGGATTACTAGCAGTTGCCTGTTTGACTATTGACGTAGGAATATCAAAACATAAAGCATTACCATTATCAATAGACTCAATTGTTGCATTGACATAAGTAGTACTGCCTATAGCACTCTGGTAACGCACATCACTGATGCTATTACCACTAAGGTTACACAAATATATTTTCATCACAGATTCCTTATTCGTAACATGACGATACTACAGCATCGGCTACTGCATCAGATATAGCAACCCGGTAAACGATACCATTAAGTAACTCTCTGGCATCAGCAGACATATGCATAGTGTTATCGGAAGCATGTGTGGTTAACTCTGCTTTAGTAGCATAAGAAGTAGATGCATCTGCTTTTTTGAGATAGGTATTGTTGATATTGTTACCGTTACCGTCAGCAGCAGCACTACCAGCCGATCCAGTTATATTTCCAGTTATAGTGTTAGAGAACGCTTTAGTGCCAGCTATAGTCTCGTCTCCAGTGATATGGACAAATGTACTATCTGCTGTCTTATCCATCTTACGCTGTTCAAGAGATGCTAACGTTGTTGCTAACTCACCGTCAGTAGTCATATTAGAATGGATAGTAGTATCGTTGATGTGATTTAAGATGTCAGCAACAGATACTGTTATCGGGTCTAGTTGTGACAGAGGCTTTTCTCCGTCAGTGAGATACATAGTTTTATTTGTTTTCTTCCAGATAAGGATATTGGGTTTAAATACTTTATTAGCGTACTCAGATTCCAATATGTTATCCAGTGCGATGACATCAACAACACCGGTGATGTCGTTTAATTCAGTTCTTGATCCTATATACGTCATAAGTAGGTGCCTCCCTCTTTGAGTATAATTATCATAGCATAAAAAAGAAAAGCACTAGCCGGGGATGCCCCGGCTAGTGCTCAAGGCAGCTATGCTGCTTTAAGTTCCTTAACAACACCTTCAAGACTTCTCCTGACGAATTCATCAGCTAACTTCCTGCTGAAGATAGTTTCACCAACAAAATCATCCGCACTGCACGGTTTAGTAGTGATGCTATCGCACTTCTTAAGAGTCTTCAGATGATCCCTTACAGCCTTAGCCTGTGTATCGCACAGGCAGTTACATACTTCACCATCATGGCCTTTCTGCCAGATAGCGGTAATCTTGTGGTACTTAGTAAGTTCAAGATACCTTTCCCACAGATCCCTGTTCTTGATAGGGGCATTATCCCGGTTCTTCCAGTTTCTCTCTGCCCACATAGTAGCAAACTTACAACCGGTTACTACATACTGACTATCAGAATACACTACGATGTCCGCATTACACCGTATTTGCTCTAATGCTGAGACTACTGCTAACACTTCCATGCGGTTGTTAGTAGTGTCAACTTCAGCACCGCTGATGCTGAAGCTACCCATGCCGGTGCGGATGATAGCACACCAGCCACCGACGAGCGTATTATCACACGACCCGTCGGTATGTATCACCACTCGCGGTATCGCGAACAGCTGAGAGAGTACACTCATAAGTTTCCTCCATACCCTATACATCGACAGTATCCGCTACAATACCAGACCATGGCATGCACTCAATATAGTGCCGCCGCCAGAACTCAAATGACTTATCGTCACTCTCGTCACTCTCAATTTTGAACTCTACCATGGAATCGTAGTACGCCCTTAACTGCTCGACCGTAACAAATCCATACTGCGGGTCTGCACGTATAGTGGCAACAGGATGCAGATGCTCCTGGTCATTATACACAGTGACATCACCGCAGTTGTCAGTGTTGCTGCACACGGCTTCATTGAGTCCATATGAGCATAAATCTTCAAGATCACCCTCGATGTGCCAACCACTATCATCCTGATAGCAGAGCATACCCACACGCACCCGTACAGGTGCACCACAGATAGGACATGTCTTCATAACTTACTCCTCTAGTATTTTAAAATACGGCCGTAACCCGTCCAGTTGTTGCTTAGATAATGTCATATTAGTCACTGGTATAAGCGGTAGTAAATACGGCACCAGTTCAAATGTAACGTTATCATCAGTAACTTCAGTTACAGTCATCGGGAGAGTTATATTAGCTAAACCTTGAATCGAATCTGTTACTTTCCTAAACTTAAGTTTGTCTGCCTTATGTGTGTTTATCAGCTTATCTATTACAGTACTATACATACCTGACATGAATATCGAACTGCCTACTTTAATATTCTCTACTCTGTCGGATAGTTTAGTTAAATCTATAGCTGACATTACTTCGGTAATCGTATTAAGAGTACTGAGTATCCAGACTGGTAAGTCACTACGATAATACAAACCTTGCAAACCGTTATACTTACCATTCTCGTCGGAAATAGCTACATACTTCTTAAGCTCACCGTTGTCAGGAAGTTCTAGCCAGTCAAACAACTGCATGACCTGTGTATAGATTTCTATATCAGATTCATCTCTGATACCCGCCATAAGAGTATACCCGGTTACATCTTCTTTGGGTACGTACGCCTTAGGTTTACTGAGCAACATTTTCAAATTACAGATTATCATTAATACAAGCTCTCCCCTTAATTATATATAATTAACAAACTATTGAACAAAAGTGGCTGCCTTCATAGCTTCCTCTCTGGTAACCCAGCCATACATATCAGAAAACAATTCCGGCTGCTTACTCATCTTAGCTTGATCTGAACCTATATTTATACCTAATGATCTCATTATTAAGTATAACGGTTTAGATTGTGTATAGATGATACTCCTAATATCTATTACCTTACGTAATACTTCAGGAGTGGTAGTCAGCATGGAATTTATCGGGATGAAATTAATATCTTTGTTATTATAGATTCTAATAGCCTCCCTAAGTTTCTCTGCTAAGTTAATGTCTGTCTTATCGAGATATTCTAAGTAAGCTGCACTCTTAAAACCCACTAACGGTATCACATATGTCTTAGTAGGCAGTAAGATAGAACCATACTTCTCAGCGAACACCGCTTCCCAAATCTTGTAATTAAAATATATACTTATATCAGGGTCCTTGTATTCTTCAGGTAACTTGATACTGTTAACTGACAGAAATGAAGTTTTACCATCCATAAGGTCATCTGCTATAAGACGTTCAAATCTTAGTACATCCATGATACGGTTTCTAGGGTCTACTACACCAGTATCATTAATTTCGTTAATGATACCCTGAATGAACCACTGAACATAGTTGGTACTGCAGCTGCTTAATGTAGAACTACGTAACATCACACCCTTGAGTTCCAGACGTGGTTCAGCAAATACTACACCTTCCTGTATCTTAAGAGTAGATGCATAATTCTTCTTAGCAGCAGTGGATATCTGTACTGGCATCATGAACTCATTCTTCATGTGCATGCCTAAGGTATCCTTACCACATATACCGAGGTTCTTACTTACCTGGAACTGTAAGTAGTTAGTAGATTTAGTTAACAAGAACACTACCAGCGCGTTAATACTGTATGCAACAACAGATACTCTCATCTCACCAGTATACCACTTAGTCCAGTTCTGTGTGGTGAATATGATACTGTCTGTATCACTGAGAGTAACCGCATCACGATACATGTACTTATGTTCAGGTATATTACTGATAGGGATATCGTGTTTCATGAATATCTCAAATACTTCTTGTATCTGTTCTAACAATCCTACGATATGCCTGCCAATACAAATAAACTGCTGTACTATTTCCGGATGTGCTTCATTGACTCCTTGCTCCGGTTGCGGATTAAGACAGTCATATACACTGATGTTATTGCCCTTACGATTCTTAGGGAGTTTGTCGTTATAGATAGTACTCAACACTATCATCAAGTCTTCATCTATATTCTTAATCTCACTAAGGTCGTTATCCTGAGTGTATACCACATTCTTGTCATTTAAAATGTCATCTATCCACGGTCTGAAGAAATGCTCATTAGTCATAACAAGGTTATGCAGATTACTCATGTAGTAAATGAATGTACGTTTACCTACATCCAGATTAACGATAAGATCTTTTATCTTCTGTCTGTATACTTTTGGTGACTCCGGTTTATATCTGGATAACTTATCATACAGAAAATCAACCACTTCATCTACTGATGGTAAGTGTATCCCTAATTTGTTACACGCCTGTACTACTGCGTTACTATCCGGGCCTTTTCTAACACACAATACTACATGTGTAATAACCTGTTCTATATTAGCAAAAAGAAAATTACCCTCTAGGAATCTCTCAGCATGAGCGTATGAATTCATCACGAAAAATCTACAACTGCTGGTTATAGAGTTATAGTTAGCTGGTGATGTCAGGAAGTTACCATTAGCACCCATGGCACCTGAGGTTGAATTCATACTAATTTTAACTGTAGCCTGCTGATTGTTATATACTCTAGCCGCCGCCATGTCTCCTATCTTCTTAGCGTTGAGCATGAGTTTCTTTTTACCTTTTCGCTTGGCTCCGTCTTTAATAATCTTGTTGGTCAAGAATGATGTCGATTTATTAGTAGTCTCGTATATCGAACAGAATGGAGTTATTATCTTGTCCTTGTAAACATTACAGAACTGTAACAAGTCCATACTTTTATTTTCAACTAAATTACCATAACTCAACCTTCTCGGATTTGGATTATTTGGATCTACTGCCTGTACCATACGTAGTGTTGGGTACAGCTTACCGTATTTAGCTTTAGCCTCTTCAATACTAAGACCTTCCTTGATAGCCGCACGATTATTGTTTTTAAGATTATCTATGTGCGACCTCACGTAGTCTTTTAATTTCTCCGCTATTACTGTTTCATCCAAGTCCGGATGTTTCAGTTTAAAGTACGTTACGACATTGCTAACGTACGAACCTAATAGAGTATCTCGTACTATAGGTTTATCTGGTACCTCTATATCAAACATGTGAATCCCTTAATCTGTTCTAACCACCCAGTACATATATACTCTAGATTTTTATATAAACAAAAAAAGAAAACGACCCAGCTCCCTAGGGCAGCGTTTTCTTTCGCCAATCTTAAGGCGGGGATTCTCTAGGTTGAGGTCCCCGCCCACCTTGCAGCAATGCACCATCCCCGAGCCGAAGCTCTAGGTTACACTTCACCGGGCTATCCCTCCCAGTCACTGTTGCCTAAGCAGTAACCCCTTGCGGCGGTTTATAGTAGGTGCGGCTGACGCGCCCGCCTGTCTGACTCCTAGTAAACGGAGTAGACAGCCCTGGCTACGTGATACACGAAGCCAGGGATTTCGCACGCAGCCAGCCCGCGAGTGTAAACGGACTGACCACGTACGTGGTCGATGCGGACGTCCTGAACGGTATACCAGGGGGTGGTATCCAGCCCAGGATAAGCCTTAAGGATCTTTTCACGATCCTTGGCATCCGCAACGACCAAAACGCGGTCGTCATCAAAGAGGTAAGAGGGCAAATATGCCATTTCTGTTTCTCCTTGATGTTTCTCACCCCACCCAGATGGTCGTCTGGATTTTTAATGAAGCGAGCCGTTCACTAGGACAGTAATCGGTTCCGCACGTCATGTACGGTTTATCCGAAAGATTAACCACACCCTAGTAAGGTTTCTCGCAGAAGTAATATAGGGTTAAAAAAAATCGATCTGCACAAAAATAAAACACACTCTAAGCCGGCTAACACAACAACATCAAAGATGTAATATATAAAATCATTTTCGATGAGAACTGACCGGGTAAAAAAGAACACTGCTCTGTTACAGAGCAGTGTTCCACACCCGTAGTATATCAATACCTAGAAACGCATTGTAATAATATCTTTATATTCAGTATCGTACACTACGGCAACGCTCTCATGCTTAAGCAAGTCATTCGCGATTAACCTCTGAAGAGCATACTCGTTCCAATCCTCATTGATAGAGGGCTTAGGATAACGGTCAATAATCCGATGTCTATGTTCCAGACGTTCTAAATAAGAATAATTGTCGCTAACAGTTTTCTTGATAGCAAACATGCCTGATTCATTAGACGGAAACGAATTATCACCACCGAGTGATGCGGTTACCGGAACAAACTCATGCTGCATGATGTAAACATCAGCACGCTTGTTCCGCTTCTTAGAGTAAGCAAGAATGACGTACATATGTGCACCTTGTAATAGTTAATGTTAAGTACCTACACTAGTAATAGATACTACCCAAATTCATTATATATAAATGTAAGTCAGATGGAAAAAAGAAAACCTCATTCGAGGTTTTCTCTCTGAAGTAATTACTTATTACTTATGAATCCACTCTTTGAAGGCTGAGCCTCCCAGCTCATCCTCAGGAGTCTTCTTGGCTTCTTCGAGAAGAGCCCGGAGCATTTCCTTAATAGTAGATCCTTCTTGAGGGCGGTAAACCGCTAAAGAAAAACCATCGTTATCAACAAGCAGCACGTCATCAGTGGTGCATGCGATAGTTATGGTTCCACCATTAGTGGTTTCGAACTTAACAGAATCATAAGTATCGGTTAAAGTTGATACTGCCTCTTCATCAGCAAAAACCACGGACATCCACTTCCGCGGTTCCCAATCAATATATAAATTGTCCAGAGGTGAATTATGCATAATAACAGACTCCTTAAATTAAAATAAAGAAAATAAGGGACTTACACAGCTTATCGCTGATGCCCTTACCACTAATCGTCGAGGTTGATGCCAAGCTCTTTATAGATGGCATACAGCTCATTGAGCTCATCTATAAGGCTGGTAAAGGTATCCTTCCCATCACCAAAGGCGGTGAGAATGACACCCCTCTGAACACCACAGGAAACACCATGGTATTCATCATACCAAGTCTCTTGAGGTTCCTCAAAACTAGCACCCCACTCCTTGACGGTGTTAAGGCGATACTGCTTGCCTTCCTTCACCAACTCAAACTTTCTCTTGCCGTCGGTAAAGCGACCCAGCAAGCCCTGGCGTATTTCTGCACCAGTCATAGATACAGCACGGAACATATGTTCCTCCTTAATTTGCTGCGGTGACTATAATACTGATGTACTATAGGAGATGGACCATCCATTCTCAGTACTGTAATGTATATATGTATATAAGTTCATCTCTGGACGGTAGAAAAAAAATAAACAGCCGAATGGCTGTTTATTTGTAAGGAGGGTCATAATGGAAGTTAGTTATCGTGATCCTCCTCAATCACGATAGCTTCCCAGTCATTACTATACAAGACTGAAAGATATCCATTATAGTCAAATATGAACTCGATAAGGCACATGGCCTCAAATTCATTTTTAATAGGCCACCTGCTTTCATAAATATCCCATTTTGTAGCCGGGTCGTCCGGCCAGTTAAACCTGAGGGTACCAGACCCATCGAATTTAACATAAAATCTATGCATGGTAATACTCCTCTTATAAAAGTCAGGAAGTCTTACGAGTTACCTTACTCTGCTCCCTGTTACCACCTTAATTATATATAAATAGTTCTATATGGCCTACATTAAAAATGTAAGTGAGCGTAATGGTAGTGGCGGAGAGAAAAATAAACCCCACCCATGCGAGTGGGGATTAGTATTAACAGGGTCTTACCCAAATGGCTGTGTCCCCGAGATCAGTGATTGCAAATACCGCAGCGAATCCTGCCCATTCGCCGAAACCACGATGGATCTTATATACATGTTCTACTCTGATAGTTATCGTCTCACGATCAGGACGCCCCCACTGCGAAATGGAAATTTCTTTTCCATCCTTGATAGAGTCAGAAGCACCGACGAACGATACTACTTTATATAGTCCATTAGACCACTTGATCATTCTCAACATGGAATCAGAAAGTGTCATAACAGATTCCTCTTAGGTTAAATCCAGAAGTCTTACATATCGCTTCTGTCACCCTAATTATGTAGAATTAAAAAAAAGATGAGATACACCACTGCTGGAGGGAATACCTCCAGCAGTGGTGTGATTAGTTATATGGTGCTGGTAATAGGACTTGAACCCATAACCACCCGCTTACAAGGCGGATGCTCTACCGATTGAGCTATACCAGCAAAGTACTTGGCAGGGGCGAGCTGATTCGAACAGCTGGATACGGGGATCAAAACCCCGGGTCTTGACCGCTTGACGACGCCCCCATAACACTGGCGGTAAGTATAGGAATCGAACCTATGGAACGTTCTCACGTTCACGGTTTAGCAAACCGCTGCTTTAACCACTCAGCCAACTTACCGGAATAATGGCGGGAATAGTTGGAATTGAACCAACGACACATGGATTAACAGTCCACCGCTCTAACCAACTGAGCTATACTCCCATATCTGGCCAGGGGCCACTTTACCTGGATCAGTATACAGTGGTTTAATTACTCTACATAGCCCTCTTAGCTTTCCTAGGCAGTGTAAGATTTAAATAACTGATGTAGAGGTATATCACCAGAACCCCCGATAAAAATGCATGCTTAAAACCGTAAGCCAGTGCCTGTATAGTACAAGCGAGAAGAACTCCTTGAAACTAGCATGCGTCCAACCTAGTACCACTCACCAAGCTGGAACTTTTTTAGGAGTTTTTACCAAGGTAGAGAGTTAGTTCTATCCCTGGAAGCCTTTTGTGACATGGTGGCCCTTCAGTGACTTGAACACTGGACCAAACGATTATGAGTCGTCTGCTCTGACCGACTGAGCTAAAGGGCCATAACACGAAATGGTGGATCGTGAGGGACTCGAACCCTCGACCAATGGATTAAAAGTCCACTGCTCTACCGGCTGAGCTAACGATCCGTGAACTTACATAAAGCCCCCAAAAAGATGCTGATAAGATTTGGGGGCTTATGCTTCTTCGTTTTTGTCATACTATACTTTATCGTATAAAAAAATATTTAGGTACCGAGCATGAATCTATCAACTGCTGATAACCAAGAGCATCTCTTCCGGTCAACATCGTCAACCTTAACAGCTTTCTTCTTATCAGCAAAATCCTGCTCTATCTTCCTATGATAATGTATCAGTATGTTTTCTAAAATCTTAGCCTTACATTCAGGACAGATACCATCACAAGCATCAATTACATTAATCAGAGTACTTGCCGGTATCACTACTTGTTCAGTCATTTAAGCCAACCGCCCCAACCATCAATTACTTTCATCGTTAAAAGTTCCTATACGTACATCTACGGGTACCCCGTAAAGAATCATAAAATCACTATCAACATTAATAATAAATTCTACTAGTACAGTAGCTCCATTAAGGTTAGGTACTGTAGATACGATACTCCATGCAGTACCATATTCCTCTACTTCTATCGGATGTGCTATAACCTGTTGACCATTAGCAGTATCCCTGATAGTGAAGTGGGTCGGGACAGGAGGCTCAGTCTCAGTACGAGTATCGAAGAAAGGTCTGGCCTTATAATAGAAACTCTCTAAGAAAGATTCCTTATTCTGGAAGATACTAGTAGGTATGAAGTACTGATTACGTCTGGTATCGTAATGTATCACTGGACGACGAGACAGACTACCATCACTACCATATACTACTGTAGAAGTATTACTATCACGGAAAGTATATCTTTCATAGCTAGCCGGGTTATTAACAGTGATGTAGATAACTTGTGATCCCGGTAGAGGTTCCGATGTATGGAACACCTGCTGTAAATCGTAGTTAATCATCACTCTCTGCTCAGTACCCCACTTGTCTTGAGTACCTACGAACGGCCAGTCTCTGTCAGGAGTTACATATTCACTTATCTCCCGAACACTATCACGTTCATCAGTGTACAGATAGTACTTAAGTGTCCATGCGTGCAGCACTGAACTATATACCGGAATAACCGATATCTGAACACTGTAGTTATCCTTATCCTTAAGAACTACGATACGTTTAGTACAGGTGATAAAGCGAACATTACCATTACCCTCATTACCTGTAGTAGTCTCTCGATGGTTGAGGAAGTACTTTATTACTATCGTCTGACTGTAACCAGGATAGGAGGGGATAAAGTATTCTAGTCCATACAGGAAACATTGGGCGTTATCTATATTCAGGTATACTCTGGCACCATCAGCATATAACAGATAAGGTCTGATATTGAGATGTCTCGGGTCTTGTCTTTCCTTAACAAAGAAATCATCCCCTACTGTCTGTAAGCATTCAGCTTCCAGAGCTACTATCGGGTTGGTATGTGACTGTAAATCATTTAGCCATACGCCATTACGTACATATATAGTTATCTCAGCAGCTATATTACCAAGATTGTTATATACTCGCATGATAACCGGCTCACCCTCTACTAAATCTGTAGTAGTATGACAGTTAGTAGGGAACCGGTATGCTTGATAAGCTTCTCCTATAGGAGCCATAGGTATTCTGCTGGAGATAAATGTATCTGTATTATCCAGATACATGGAAATAATCATCTCGTTACCATCAGCATCATACTTGAATAACTGGTATTCTTTAAGGTTGTTACCGTAGAATAACAGTTTAGCATCAGCTACCAGTTTAAATGGTGATACCCGGGTATCCTGGTATAGACAGTACTTATCATTACCGTAAGATACCAGAGATACATCATTGAGTTCATCGTCTGTCTTTACCAGATTTATCGGTTTTAAGGTAACCTTAAAATTGGTTTCATCTCTGGTAGCCACATACCAGACAGTACCATCTTCTTTAATAACTAGTGAGTATAATGAGGGGAAATACTTACCACTCTGCGGGTTATTAGGGTTGAAGATGTCAGCATAAGCATAACTGTCTGGTTTGCGGTTGTTGTAAATAATAACAGTAGTGCCATTAACACTTATCTGTTGAGAAATGGTTTCACTCATTCGTATACAACCTCCATGGTCGGATCTATATTCTTAGGCATATAGATCTTGATGAAGAGATCTATAACCTTCTTAAGTTTCGCATCTACTTCGTAGTTAACATACTGCGGATAGTAATCGATAAATCTCTGATCATTATCACCGTAGCAGATATCCATGTTCTTAAGATACAAATACGGACGTATAAATTCAGCCATCCTGTTAATATCCGGATCGTATACTACCTCTATCCTACCCGACTTGAGGTCGTTGATAAAGTTATTAAGGAATACTGAGTAGATACGATGTTTTCTTTCCAGTACTAGCAGACCCGGGTCTTCAGGCATGATACCACCGAAATAGCGATTTAACAACGCTATACGCTCGTAGTCATTATTCCTAGTGTAGTTGTTCAGGAAATCATGTACTACTTTCGGTACAGTAGTCCGAATCTCGAATACACTGCCTTCACCATACGTTTCCGCCGGAAGTTGTATATAAGTCTTATGGTTATCATAGTTTCTAACTAGTGTACCATCGACATGAACTGTAGTCAATTTATCATACACTAAGTTGATAGGAGTTTCATCATACAGCTTATCCTGTATCGAGAAACCTTTACTGCTATCATCTATACTAGCTGCATTGTACAACACTGTAAGCGTATCACTACCAGTAGGGTTAAAGTTATCCATCGACTGGATAACTATTTCACTGATAGCTATATTGTCATTAGCATCATACAACCTATTGATAGCATAATCTATACCTTCTACTAGGTAGTTGCGATTAAGATATACACTAACCGTCTGTGTTCCTAATACAGGTACCTGTACATCTCTATCTGTAGTAGAGGGAAGTTGCATCGGTATCGCTATAGTCTTACCGGTAGTAGTATACTCAGCTAGGTCATAGGTCTTAAGATAACTAGCATTAACATTGCTGATGATAAAAGTCTTCCCGATATACGCTGTGTTAAATGCTATCTCAAAGTAATTGTCTGCCATCTCTACGACAGTATAGATGTTAGAATAACGACCACGTAGCTTATAAGAGTTAGTAGTTGACCTATTTATACTTCTTATCAAATCAGTATCCAGTACTTGATACACCTGCGGAGTATTATAGCTTATCCGCATAGTAAGATTATTACTACGAGGAGTAAACACATAAATGTCATTATTCTCGGTCAGATGCATAATAGCAGTAATAACATCCCCTGGTCTTACGTATATAGAACGACTTATAGTAACCTTGCAGATGTTACTGTCAATCAGCGATTCATAGCTGTAGTAGTTAGCGGATAGCAGCTTACCATTAATGTATATCAACGGTAATACTTTTAACCCTAAAAACATCAGTGGTAGTGGGTAGTTAATGACGCCAGTATAACCATCAGTTACTGTAGTATCTATAACGTGCCGACATAATAAGTTAACAGTATTGTAGTAACCTAAAGCGTCTATGTACTCATGTACATTCTCAGTAGTAGCATAGTCGTCAGGAGTATCGAACATCATCTTAACATAGGTAGACTGTTCAAGATTACCTGCCTGCCAGAATGGTAAATAGTCTGGCCCTTTACCTGTTAGTATATCTACTATCTGTTTATCAGTATGTGATTCGGAATATAGTAAATCTATATACTCTTTATTAGGTATCAGAACGTTATCTTTATCATGCTTTCTTACTATCAGGTGGATACTAACATTCTGCGTCTGTAGATAATCCCGATAGGCATCTATAATAAAGAGGGGGATAGCTAAATCGTTGTGAGTAACCTGACTCACTGTTCTTCCAGTACTGCTTACCCGGTGTAGATACTTGCCATATGTAGATGGTTTATCTTTATTACGAATGAATATGTCACAAGTGTTGTGAGTATAAACTTCGTTATTAGGATTCTTTGCTTTGGGTATATGTATCAGCTGTTTCCATACCCTATCTCTAGCACTTAAGAATACCGGGTCTTCACTATTGTTACCGATGTCAATATCTATCTTAGCAACGATATTCTTATCAATAATGTAATCGTACCATACCCCGTAATCTGTGATGGGGATGATACCATTAGTGATTTCTATACAGTCTCTAAAAACTAACAGCTGGGAATCGTTAGTCAATCCTCTTAAAAATATATCTAACTGTCTTTGTAATGGTCTGATGTTAGCCCGGCTATCTACATAGATGCTGAATACCTTTGCAGTATTAGCAACATCACTATCGTAGTAGATAGTAAGGTATAAACTATTTATTTTGCTAGCATTAGCTTGTAAGTTAAATGCTCTCTTTTTAATAGCAATAAATACTATCGATCTTGATCTGTTATATCTGAAATAAACACTGTGTTTAGGAAGTACTTCACCTGTTACGAGATAGGCATGTATAAGAGTATTGAAGTCATTGCAAACAGAAACACTATCATACCACTCGCAGGTGTTGAATCCTAGTCCAATGTTAACATCACTATACTTCATGTACCAGATGTAGTAAGACTCATTCGTGGTAGGCAGAAGTATATTGCCGTCAGTAGTCTGAAAGCTACCACTGACGGACTGCATCTTGATGGGCTGCGGATGAACATTTATCCGGTACTCGGATACAGGTTCATTCCAGACATTGTCGAACAGATATTGATTGATGATATCACAGCACAATTTATCTCTGGTTGCAATATCCATGATTGATTAACCTCTGTTAAGTGTGAATAACTCATCGTAACACATTATCTGTTGCAGGAATTTACTTCTGCCCTCTTGAGCTAACTTCATAGCGTTGAGCTGATAAACGATAGGTATCTTATTACCAGACAGTGCTAACAACAGTATGTATACCCAGTACGGAGGATACTCAAGAGCTATGTGAGTAGTGATAGCATCAGACCCGAGATTACCTGCTAAGCTAAGTAGAGCACGAGAGCTGAAACTACGTAGTCTTTCTGGTGTAACTTCTTTGATACATTCACACAGTGTATCTAAGTTTAACCCATTCTCAGAATACTTAGAGCAGATTTCTGCGATATGGTGTAACTCACTGTTATTACCGATATAAGTACACTTACGGAATCTTATCGGGAATATCGGATCGTCATCTTCTTCACCCAGCATCTGAGCTTGGAATAGAGCGAATACACCCATAACTTGCATGGTTTCCGGTATAGAAAGATTGAAGTACCGTGCCAGTAAGGAGGACATTACCATGCTATAGGTTCTAACAGTAAATTCTCCGAGATATGGCGAAAGCCAACCATCGCTGTCGTTGTAGGATGCTACTAGATAATTCTTAACGAATAATGCTAGAAAGTTATCTACAGATGTAACAACGAAACGACCGGTTTTAATATCTCGTTTAATAAGACTGGATACGTTAGCAATCATCTTGTTTCTTGCCTCAGGTATTGAAGCAAGTAGGTTGCTAGTATCTAACTGTTTGACATCTAACGTTATAAGTGTCTGAGCTAAGATTTCAGGTACACCACCTGCATCTGCTAAGTATAGTGGTATGAAGTTTCCGAGTCCTCTTGATTCGATAATACGATCAAAGAACTCCGCCATGGGGGTTTTAAGAATCAATCGTATGTTCTGAGCCATTTCTGCTAAGTTGCTATAAGGCACTATGTAGTCACGGTTCTCAACGATGTATTTTAAGGCACGTGGTGTTTGTCCAAGTATCCCTGTAGCTTTGATGAACCCTATGTCAGAAAACTTTCGCTTCATATTAGCTATTGCTCCTTTAATCTATTAGTTTTTCCTCAAATAAAGAGGAAATCTATAGCATAATAAATTCACCTATAATGTGTTTTGGTTGAATAAAAGGAAAAACTCATGGCAAAGAATTACACGTTCCCGCATTGGGAAATAAATGTAATCGATAACTCGATTTACACTCCTCTTGTACGAGAAACTTTACCATTATTCCGTCCGATTTTCTTTATGCGTGCACAATCAGGTTTAACTGGTGTGCCTCAGTGGTGTGAGGATTATAATACCGCTGTCGCTAAATACGGTAATGGTACATTTGATCAGTCTACAAAATACTTCTCTAGAGAATCCCTATATTTAACAAACCTATTTGCACGTCAGGGCGCTTTCGTTGTACGTCTTGCTGAAGAGAATACTTCTAACTGCGGCTCGCTAGTTCTTGAGCTTACTGTTAAGAAGGTAGACATCCCTCAGTATCAGAAAGACTCCAACGGCCAGTGGATATACGAAGTAGATGCTGATGGCGTTCCGGTATTAGACGATAATGGCAATAAGAAGAGAGTTCCGCTCACTGATGGCGATGGTGCTGAGATAGTTGAAGAGGGCTATGAGCTTAAGTGGGGTACTCGTCCGCTACAGCTAGCTAACCCTAATGCTACCGTAGGCGGTGCTACCACCGGTAGTGCTGTAGTAGGTGGTACCGGCACTGGTTCTGGTGCAGCTATCGGCAACAATGACTCTGCTAACCCTGAAAGTGTTACTAACCTTAAACCTGTAACTTACGGTACTGGTGAAGATGCATATACTGTTTACCCTATCTTAGCTCTCAAGGCTAAGTCCGTAGGCGAATATGCTAACGACATCGGTGTTAAACTGTATACTGACTTAGACAATCTTGATGATACTCTAGCCATCACCTTAGGTTCTCTGCCGTACACCTTCGGCCTCGTTAAGAAGACCTATGGTCAGGATACTGTATCCGCTATCAGGACTAATCTCGGTGACAACACTGTAGACTTCCTGGCTAAGCCCGATCAGGTTGACAGCAGGACCGCTCGTCAGGTATCCTTCGATGATGTTATCGGTAACTACTATGATGACCTCCCTGTAGACATCAAGCTCTACGAAGAGAACATCAAAGAAGTATGCGATCTCATCTATGAAGTTGAGGTAGATGATACTCTCACTGACCCGTGGCTGGTTAACTTAGCTGAGCCGTATAACATCAACAGCGAGCCCTACACTCACGTAGTTATGAGCACTGACACTGATGCTATCGACCTCAACGAAAGCCGTATCCTCTACATGGAAGGTGGTGCTGATGGTAACATCGACGATGAGACTATTGAGACCTTAACTCGTCAGTATCTTAATGACCTGGTATACCCGGATCTGCTGGATCAACCCAGATTCCCGTTCACCCACATCATCGATACTGGTGTAGCTATCGAGACTAAGTATGCTTTCATCAACTTCCTGGGCAAACACGATGCTTTCAAGCTGGTGCTTAGTACACAGAATGCTAACCTGGGCAGATTTAACACTAAAGCTGAAGACCTTTCCACAGGTTCTGCTCTCTATGCTAAATGCTTACTGCAGCCGGAATCTATCATCAAAGGTACTGAAGTATGTCGTGCTGAAATTTACCAGCAAGCTGGCTATCTGGCTACCGGTCTCTATAAGGGTATAGTTCCTGCTACTTACGACATCATGGACAAGAAGTCTCAGTATGCTTCTACTCAGCGTATCGTAGGTATACCTGCAGGTCTCCCGGCTTCTGAGATCGATATCTACAAGCAGTGGAACTGGACACCGTGTGATGCTGACCTTAAGCAGAAATCTTGGGATAGCGGCTTGAACTACTTCCAGCACTTCGACATGACTGGAGTACACTGGCCTGCTATGCGTACCGTCTACAGATACGACACCTCCGTGCTGTCTTCTGCCATGTTCACTGATGCTGTTGTGTACACTAAGCACATCGCTCGGTACAACTGGTCTAGGTACGCAGGCATCGAGTTAGAGTTCGGTATCTTCAAGGATAAGGCAGCTAGCGACCTCGCTACGGATCTCTCTTATATGCTTAACGGTATATACGGAAGCTCTGTAGAGTTTACACAGTCCGAGGAAGAAGCTAAGATTGGTTACATCTCTCACGCTATCATCACTCTTGTTGGACATCCTCAGCAGAGAGTATGGAAGATTGACATCGAGTGTAACCGTAGTGGTTATGACAATTCAGGGGAGTAACATAAATGTCAGAAAAGCCTGGACAGAGTCCGTTTATGTCGGATGCACTACTGGATAAAGTAGTTGGTATGGGTTCTCATCTCTCCGGTACCGTAGCTAACGTATCTCGTTCTGGTCAAAACGGTACTGGTGTACGTCTTACTAAACTGGATGGTGCTACCCCACTAGCGTTTAACCCGTGCATACCTCTAGTATTAACCGTTCCTACTATGTGGAATAAGTTCCCGCAGAAACAGGAGATTCTCAGAGCTCTGATGGAAACGCACGCTCGTAACATCAGTGGTATCAACTTCTCCTATGCACTAGAGACTGACCCGAAACAAATCGGCCATGATGGTCAGCAGATGGATACACCGACGAAGTCTACTCGTAGCCAGCCGAGTCCTTCTGCTACATTTACAGAATACACCGGCAACATCATCTATAACTTCTTCAAAGACTGGATCTTTGACATTCAGCACCCGGATACTAACGCAAGTGGTCTTCCGGCTATGGGTGTGGAGAATAGTGATATGCCTGGTTGGACCATGTCTGCATATGCCATGTCCATGCTGTTCATCCAGCCTGACCCGACCGGACTTCCTGAGCGTATCATAGATGCATTTATCATCTGCAATATGTTCCCGAAGGACATCGGTGAAATCGGTTTCGAGAGACAGCTTGGTACTACCACCATCCCGGAGCGTACCATCAACTTCACTGGTATCGTACAGCACAACAATAACACTAAGGAACTTGGTATACGTATGATGAAGCTGCTCGGCTTACATCGTATCAACTACTCCAACTCCCTGCCTGGTGTTACTGGTTCTGTTAATCCTTCTATCGCTGTTCAGAAAGAACTCCAGGGTCTCTCTGGTGGTCTGCAGTGGGAAGCTAACGCTGGCGGTGAATACCGTGATAACTACAATAGTGGTAACTCGCCTTCTGGTACTTCCATGGGTGCTGTTAAGTCTTACACTCCGCTCAGTACTGAGACCCGTGCTGGTTATGAAGCTATCATTAAACAGAATGTTGGTGACACTATACCGGCTACTCCGACTAACAGTGAAAAGACTACTACTGGTGCTCTAGAATAAGCTAAAAAAGAAAATCTATAATTACAATTCAAACTAAAAGGTTAGTAGTCATCCCTAGGGATGACTACTAACCTCCATCTTAGTCTGACATCGTATTATCTTGTCGACCGTAAATTAACGACATCAGCTGAGTTTCCATCATTTCGATGTTCACTGTCATAGACCTAGCATGGCAGATGCATTCTGTGCAATTAACATCATCACCTTTGTAATAGTTGATGGTCGCATCAAGATAAGCAGTGAGCGCATCCTGATGGATAGCCTGTAGCAGTGCCACATCACTTGTGATGAAAGCGTTCTCAGCAGCATCATACAGCTTATTAAGATCCCGCATGATTTTCTTATTAGTACGTGGTTGTTTTTTCTTCATAGTGTCTCCTAATAAAAAATAACCAAGCGTACATGCTAGCATGTACGCTTGGTTATCTGTGAGGTGGTTAGACTACCAGTTAGGCGCCGACCCAGGCCTTGGCTGCTTTGAGTGCCTCCGTAAGGCTATCAGCTTTCACCTTACCAGTGAAGCCTACCTTATGGATAAAAACTACTGGGCAGCCGCCCAACGTTTTACCGTCAGTGGCCTGAGCTCCCCGGAGCTCAGCCGGGGCGGGGCAGAGGGGCGTCATACTTCCGCTCTCTTTCAAGGCGGAAGTTATCGACCACTCACCACGTCCGGCGTCCACCAGACAGATTTTCACCGGGAGGTTCTCGGCCAAGCAGACCTCCTTCCATACCGGTGAAAATCCGGGCAGCACCAGTATCCCATCCTCTGCTTTAGCGGCAGCATCAAGAACAACGTACTTGTCCTTTACCGCCTGAGCAGTATTCTTAAGATACTTATCCAACCAAGATTTCACAACCTCGATAAGCTGGTTGAAAACTATCTCTTGCTCAGCACTCCTTACGTTAGAGCAATTCATAGTCTTAACTAACTCACCGAGAGTGAACTGATGCACCCCTTCACCGCGGACAGTCTGCCCATTATCCTGAGCATCGATACCCAAGATAAGCTGGTTAGTGATCCTGTCCTGGAATTCGTAAAATGGTACTACATTTAGTCCACCGAAGTATATGTGACTAATTCCATCTTTAACGAAATCCCATACGAGGCCGGTGGCGGCATACTTGATGCCGTCGGTGCCCGGGTGTACAGGGCACTCGGTCTGATGATGGTCGAAGCGGTAGGCCTCGGGACGGTACTCATTACCAACATCCATTACAACGTCGGCAGCAGCCAGCGCTTCAGCATCACGGGTCCGGATTATAGTATAAACCTCACCGGGATGGGCCAGTAACCAGAGGCTGACAGCAAGCAGCTCGTCAGCGTGGAAAAGACCATCATGAACCACAATCACTTTCTTATCCATAATAAATATCCTCATAAATTAAAGAAAGTTGAGCATCTATACATCCCACTGATGTACAGTATGCAGGATAGGTTTACCCTATTCCCACCTCCATGATGTATAATCTAAAAAAGATTGAACTACAGGGGGGTATAAAAAATAAGGTACCCTCACAGAGGAGAGTACCTTATTATCTATCTAAGCTTCACCGTCCAGTATAGCCTGTCTGTAAGCAGCTCGCTGTGCGGCAACTCGAGCATGAAACTCTTCCGCACCATCACCACCTAATAACAAGAGATACTTTATCTGGTAATAATTGGCGATAGTCAATACTGCATCTGCTACCAGTATGATTATAGCTATGTTAGTAGTCGTAGCCGGAACTACCATAGCTACGGCACTACCACCCAGTGCTGCAACAATATTGATTATTTCTAATCTATTGCCGGTGAGAGTCAACTCATCACCAGAGTACACTCTATTGAAGAGTACTTTGCGAGACTGGAGATATGCCTTATCACACATCACAGATACTACGCCGCTAACCAGAACCACATACGGATATGCGTCTGCTACGAAGTACATCACTGCCGCATCTATAAAGAATGTAGCAGAATTCCATACAAGAATCTTATACGGAATCATAGCTGTGTACTTTAGTATAGCTTTCTGGGCAAATACCACTGTTAAAATTGCCATACCAACTGTGGTGAAGGTCTGCGACAGACTGAGACCAGTCTTACCCAGATTCTCCGCCAGCCAGGTAGTAAACAATATAGCAGTAAGTACGCAAAAGCCACAAGTAAAGCGGCCAGCTGCCAAAGCCAAGAATAATCTATCTTTAAGCTCCATAATTAGCATTCCTTTTAACAGTAATCCTAGCATCCATCGTGGATAATATATGTTCGAATTTAGGATGAACTCTGCTCCCATGCATTCACTAGTCGACATATTAAGGTTACTATTTAGCAGGATTCTGTATAAAACATAAGGTGTGCATAATCTATCAGGCATACCGGATTTTAGTTTATTTTAATTCTTACATTCCAGCAGCTGCAAATTTATCTTTATTCTCTCTTATTTTCTTTCTTTATTATTAATTTTCTTTATTTCTTTTATTCTTTATTATTATTTTCTTTATTTTCTCTTCTCTTATATACTTATAATAAATGCGTATAAAACCCTTAGCCCGAGCAGACTCGCCGGCACCACGTTCTGCATATTATCTATATATAGGTTGTAAAAAAATAAATGATGTAAGAGTGATTACGGAGAAAAAAGAAATGATTCGATACTGCTGAACCATTTCTTAGGAGAAATTAGAGGACCCCGGTGCCGTCCTCCACAATGGCACCGGGGTACTTGGTCTGGACCTTCTTGATAAAAGCCCGAATTTCTGCCTCGGTGGGGAGGCGGGTGCCATCTCCGGTATAGTCTACATCGAAGCAAGCGTAATCGGACCAGATAAAGCCACCCTTTGCGTTTGTGACGCAAAGGTAGTCTGCCCAGTATTCACCAGGACCATCTGTAACTAAACCGCGGCCAATTTCAACAGTGAGCTTCATAGAAGCCTCCTTATAAAAGTCGGGAAGTCTTATGAGCTACAGTGCTCTGCTCCTCGTTATCACCCCAATTATGTAGAAGTATAATTAATTTGAAACATGGAGGGGGAGTAGAAAAAGAAAACCTTGCTTGAGGTTTTCTTGTAATTAAACACATACTGGAATTATTCTTTACTAGCTTCAAATTCCAGTATTTTAATTATTACCTTCAAATTGCCTTTAACGTATTCGGTTAATGGGTCACGAATACCACCAATACGAATATGCTCTAAGGCATGGCTAATCGCATCAGATTCTTCATACAAGCTGGTGACACTCTCTAAGTGAACACAATCTGACATGTCGGGTTTAGTAGCCACCCAGACATGATTAGACCAATATTTAATATAAATAGTTTTCATATTTACTCCACATAACACCTGTTGGTAACCCGGACAGGCTCCGGGGAGAGTTTGATTAATCGTTACTCCTTCTTCTGTTCGCCATCCTTACAGGCTTCTTGTTGTTTTTCCGATGTCTCCTTAGATGCATCCTCGGATACTTCCACGGAACTTTCCTCCACTTCTACAGGCTCATCCTTCGGCTCAACTTCAGTCTCCTTGCAACCCTCCTGCTTTTTGGCAGGGGCAAGAAGCCATGTTACCAACATGGTGGTAACAACAGTAACCAACCAGAGACCAACGCTCTTCGCGTTCAAAGTAGGGTCCTTAACCACAGCCTTTTCGGCTTTCCAGAAATTCAATTTCTTCATATAAAGAAATCTCCTTAAAATTATCTCCCGTAACCTCCAACAGGTTCAGTCGAGACGTAGTAGACTGTTCTAGTCCACCACGTAGATTATATATAAACATAGATATCCTGAAACGTGGGAGGGGTGTAGAGGTAACTACGGAGAAAAAAGAAACAGCCACATCTGTTTCTTCCGGCTCGGGTGCGACCCTTACCTTCGGCAATATTCGTCTTCGGCGACGGTGCGCCTTATCACTGTCCGCGGCGGGACCATCTGAAATGTCTAGACGCCACGCCGCCTGCCCAAGCGTGACCGTTTCAGATGGCGGTGTCTGCTTTACTCTTTAGCAAACACTATATCCGACCATGTCGCATGTTGCTAGCATGCACGTCAATATGTGGTATTGACGCCGGCTTCGTCCATAATGGACCTGATCGATGCCTCATCTGGGCACCGGCATGAGAGCCGTAGCTCTAAGGATGTAGCGACTATCCTAGAGCTTGAGCACGTTAATTATGTATAAATGAAAATAAATGAATTTCATAGGGGGTATAACAAAAAAAGAAATCCCGTAGGATTTCCTTGAGTACCTGTTGTTCTCCCGGACAGGCTCCGGGTCAAAACCCGAGAATTAGCGAGAACGCCAATCTCGGATTTTGATTTCGGCGTTGGGAAACGCCTCTTTGATCTTGGCAAGGTCAGGAACCTTAGGAAGATTAATGCTAACATAATCGTCACTGTAAGGATCACTACTGTAACAACAGTCAAGGGTACATCCAGAAAAGCAAATCTGAATCACCACCAGAATAACACGTTCATCGCGCTCCATGATACACCTCCTATGGTGTTTGTACCTCCCGTAGTCGAATGACCCAGTCGAGGCAGAGGATAGTCAGATGGCTCTGCTATCACCCTAATTATGTAGAATTATAAAAAAATGAGCTACGCTCGGGTAGGAATTTTCCTACCCGAGCGTGATGGTTATTTCGGATTGAGGTCGACATCAGTTACACTCATCGTATCCTCTTTGCCATTCTTGTTAACGTATATCGTAGTACTACAGTAGAACTTGTCATCTACTTTAACAGGCTTGCAGGTTATACCAGAATTCTCCAATGCCCATCCCAATACAGTAGCCTCTCTCGTAGCGTTTATATACAAGAGAAAGAACAGTACCATGAATGTCAGAGTTATTAATAATACTACAAATATACCATTAATATATCCACTACTTGTCATACCCTACTCCTCGATATTAAAAAGCCAATGCATCTAATATCCAGAAGAAATAATTAAAAACTATGCAACAGTAGTGCCCCATTCATTAAAGTCTTTAGCTTTAGTTCCCTTAAAGTTTTCTAGAACCTTTTCATCAATCTCATAAGGTTTGAAGTTCTCGGTTACGTGTTCGATAAGTTTTCTATAAGTCATACCGTCGTATTTAGTATCAGCAAAATCAGGAACCTCATACACGTCTTCACTAGCCATATCACGATAACGATTATAATAATCTATCAATCCACCAGTAACAGTCCTACTGATATCTTTACCGGTGATACCATGCATCACATCATCACGAACATTAAACGCTGTTCGGTTCTTAATCACTTCAGCAATACAGTAATCTAGTTTATCCTCATCAATACACGTTAAATGCTTTCTATCTGCTGTGGTGTTACAGTGATAATATTTATTACCAACATGTATAAGACAGGTAGCGTGAGCAAGACCTAATAAGTCATGTGCGTTATTAGGAGCACTGTATGCCTCATCACCATGCATAGAAACAAATATAAAACATCTATAAGGGAATTTATATCTTTTAGCTAAACTAGCTTGATATCTAGCATGGTCAAAGCAGACACCTTTACCTATAGCACCTATACGGTTAATAGGTATTAGCTTATTCTTCTCATCATAAATGTATTTAATTTGTTTAGCAATCTGATAAAGTTCTAATATTTTTTCTAGATCTGTTTTATTTTCTTCCATAGCTACATAAAGCATTCCTAGTGTACTCATTCTTCTAATCTCTCTCTTATAAATGTTATCAATATACTAAAACGGCTCGGATATATAGCTAGCGCTATATATCCTCTCCTATTAGTATATTGATATTAGTATTCAAACCCCCACCTAGTGTCCTCCCCCTTTTTTTGAGAAGAACCTATTACATAGTGAACATATAAAAGTGTTATAATTATAGCACGTGGACACCATAATTTGACACAGTATTAAATTTAATACTACACTAGTGTTAACTATGCATAGATTTTAATTTTGTTCAATCGAGGAATTTTTCATATGAAAGTCCAACTAATGAAAGATCTTGGCGACATGAATCCAGGTGAACTTGAACCCAAAGCCTGGAAGGGTGGTGATGTTAGCGTACCTAGTGCTATCATCAAATCACTCCCTGAGAAAGAGTGCATGAAGGCAAGATTAGCCGTATTCGAAGCCATCGTTGACGAAGTCATCGATGACACCATTGATGAAAAAGAAGCTGAGTCCGATGCCCCTGTAACTGACAATGATGTTGGGGAAGTTGTTGAACCTATCGTTGACAAGGCAGTTGCTCTTGCTATAGTACCTCGCAGTGCATACAGAAGCATTGCTAACATGATTCACAGCAAGATTGTTTCCCGCAAGACTCGTTCCAGTCTGCTCGCTAAAGCTGCTCACTTTGTAGCTGAAGCAGTTACTGAAACTGACTACAATGCAGGTGCTGACAATATCGATAACCCTATCGACGAAACCGTTAAGATTGGCGGAGAGATGGACGATGCCTCCTCTGAAAAGGATGAGTCTCCGGCTTCTGGTACCAATCCGACTACTGCCCAGTGGAGATTCAAGCAAGGCTTCCGGATGGACGGTGACGTTGAGATTAACAACGAAGTAACACTCCCTGATGATGGCGGTGATACCTCCGGTGGTGATCTTGGCGGTGGAGACCTCGGTGGTGGTGATATGAGCGGCGGTGCTGACGCCGGTGCAGCTGCTCCTGCAGGTGGCAACGATCTCAGTACTACTGACAATACTGGTGCTCCTACTGCTCTCTGGAGATTTAAGCAGGGCTTCAGATTTGAGGATGATGAGACTGGCGGTGGTGAAAGCGAAGACGCTGATGATGGTCATTCCGCAGGTGCCGATGATATCGAAGAGCCTACCGGTGAAAGTGCTAACGTTTCTAAGGAAATGGATGACGCTTCTTCTGAAGAGGATGAAACCCCTGCAGAAGCTGAGCCTACCACCGCTCTTTGGAGATTCATGCGTGGTGCTAGACTGGATGGTGATGTTGAGATCAACAACGAGGTAACCATGCCTGATAACGGCGGCGACTTAGGTGCTGATACTGACGTCTCTGGCGGTGATCTCGGTGGTGGTGATACTGGTGCTGCAGCTGGTGGCAATGACCTTGGTACTACTGACAACACAGGTGCTGCCCCGGCTGGTGGTAACGACCTCGGTACTGTTGACAATACTGGTGCTCCTACTGCTCTTTGGAGATTCAAGCAGGGTCTTCGGATGAATGACGACGAGTACACTGCTGGCGCAGATAACATCGACAATCCTATCAATGAGACCGTTAAGTTCGGTGATGAGATGGATGATGCTCTGTCTGAGAAGGACGAAACTCCTGCTGGTGGTACTGCTCCTACTACTGCTAAATGGGGTACCTACTTCGATGCCGATTCTGAAGATAAGTCTGACGATGAAGGCGATGATGCCGGTGAAGATAAGGGCGATGATGAAGTAGCTGATGGTGCAGATGCTAGTGAGAAGAATGGCGATGATATCGAAGTTGAAGTTGACCAGGGTCTCGATCCTGTAACCAAGGCTAACATGAGATATCTCGTTAAGTCTGCTATCCATCACCAGAGAGCTACTGCTCGTGTATCCCGCAGACTCACTGCTCAGCTTACCGATGACATCATGTATGAACTGCGTTATGCACTACCTGCTAAGTTCTACAACAAGTATGCTCGTTAAGTAACTAAGCTAAACATACCTAAACACCTAGCTACCCTGGATATCCAGGGTAGCTAGGTATGGTATGTTTTTAAATATCCTACTCTATTACTATAGACACTAATGTCTAATATGTTAAGTAATATAGGGAACTATAATACATGGCTACTGATAAATATCTAGCTAAGAGAACTAAGCGTAACAAGAAACGTCAAGTTCTCAAGATGCATAACTCTGCAGTTAAACGTGCTGACAACGCTGAACATAAACTTAAGATGACTGCTAAGGATGCTGTAAAGAAACTGCGTGATGATGTATATGCATTTATCGTTCAGAAGGATAATTTCCGCTCATTTCTGGTTAGTGTTAGGGACGGTATCAATGATCTTAAACAGACTGACGATCCTAAGTATGATGGGTTGATCGCTTCAGTGTATGATAAGGCATTGGAAAAGATAAAGACTGACATTGAGCCGGAGATATCCGAAGTTGCTAAGATGATGGATGGTGAAAGTGATCCTAATAATAAAGTATCTGAATTCTTAGATATTTCATCTAAGTTCCAGAATGTTAGCTTCAACTTCATGAATCTAGTTAACAGTGTTAACAAGTATCATAACCACAATGTTAGTGTTTATCATGGTGCTGAAGTTACTGATGGTATAACTGAGGTTGATGATGCTGATTTTGATTTCGGTAGTGACAGTGATGATCTTCCTGAAGGTATGCCGGATATCGACAAGCTAGTGAAGGATGCTGAAGAAGGTAAGTTAGATGAGGCCACTCTTAATAAGATGCTTGCTGAAGCCCGTGGTGGAGAAACGACATCTGTTGAACCTCCCTCTGAGGAAGTAGCTAATGATACTCCTACTGAGACAACCGAGGGTGAAGCAGCCACAGAGTCTAGTCCTGAAACTACCCCGGAAGATCCTAATTGGACGGATGGGGTGGTACCTAGTGCTGTAGTAACTGAAGCTATACGAGCAGATGAAGCTGCTAAGGCTGCTGAAGAGGTTGTTGCTGCTGAAGCAGCCCTTACTGAAGGTGTGGTACCTGAGACTGCTCCTACTGAAGATGTGCCTAATGTCATGCATGATGTTGAAGCCAGTGTTGTCGTAACTGATGAATAGGTTAAAAAATATCAGGGCAATCTTCTGATTGTAGATAACTTATAGGTGATACTATGCCACTGACAAATCCCTGTGAAGATTTCGTAGAGAAATTTAAGTTATATTTTTCTGCAGTATCCGTTAGAATGATGCGTTATGCATTTTTCAATGTAGATGATCATGTTGTTATTCTTAGTAATGCAACATCACAAGGTGCACCTTTCGGAGACAGATTGACTGACTTCGGTGTGGGCGAATTGTCGTTTCACGTAATGAAATTCAAGGACGTTGATTTTTATAACAATATCATTTCAGTATTTAAGATACCCAGAGATTGTATGTATGTACTGAATGTAGTCGGGATATGTACTTTACTCAATAAAACTCCTATCAATGAGCTGACTATGGTCACTGCAGATAATGGAGATCTATGTATCGCTGCTCTTACTGAGGGCGAAACACTGGATATGAGTAAAACTTGTCTCGGCAGTTTTGTTGTTAATAATCACGTCATTGATTCGGTATGCCAGTGGTATAAATATATACAGAATCTAGGCAGCAAGGAACATCGTGCTACACATCCTAGTGTCATACATGAGTATAATCCGCCTAAAAAGGCTCGTAATTTTCTGCGGCAAATCGATATTTCAGAATTTGGAGTATTTAACGGTTATCGTTCCACAGTTAATTTCATCCTCCATGACGGATTATCTCTACCGAATATTAAAGTATTCTTAAAAGACAAACCAATCACCGAATATGTCTGGGTAAGTGATGGTTGTGTCTTTATTATGTACTCGTACCAAGATGATATTGCGATAATCCGTAGTGTCAGACCTTGTGTACGAGCTGTACCATTACAGTTAGCAGAGTGTTTCGACGCTAACACTGCTGATTTAAACTATAAGGATAAGTAAAATATGACAACTGAAAATAAAGATAAGACTGAGGATGTTAAGAAGACTACACCTCCTCAGCCTGCTCCTACTATTCGCAGAATAACAGTAGACGAGGATGATATCGGTACCAAGGAAGAAATTAAGGAAAAACTTAATGATACTACGGTTGATATCGAAACTGTGCTAGAAGAGTACAAAGAGAGTGTTAAGAACTCTGATGACAGAAAGCTACGTAACGTAGATAAGATGTCATTGTCTATTCCACTTACCGATGCTAACAGTATTGTAGAGATGTCTACTGATGTTATTACTCGCTCATTAGCTAAAGGCACTGCTGCTTTTGCTACTGAGATGGAGGATATGACATCTGACCATGCTAAGATACAGCAAGCTGGTAACTACTATTCTGCTGGTAACGAAGTACTTAAGACCTGCTTAGAGAAAGTTGGCGATACTTCTGTTCTTAAGAACGATATAGCTGGTATCAGAGAGGGTGTAGCTACTGTAGGTACTAAACACCTTGATTCTAATAATCCTAGAAAGGTGTTTAATGGTGAAGAAGGCTATCGAGTTTTCGCTACTCTTACCAGTGGTGTAAGACGTGTTACTCTGTGGAATTCTGGTATCACTCTTACTCTGCGTAACATCCCGCTAAGACAGCTTGATAAGTATCTTGAGATGGTAAGTGATGAGAAGTATGAGTACGGTAAACTCTATGGTGCATGGTACTATCTCTTCGCTGGACTGTCCATCGATAGACACATCATCGAGCAGATACTTCCTGAGGCTATCGTGTCCAGTAACTACAAAGACTGGCAGGATACTGATAAATTACTAGCACAGATTTCACTGCAGGACTATCAGGTTATCCTCTGGGGATTGGCATGCTTAATGTATCCTACCGGTACCACTGTGTCCTACGTATGTGGTAATAAGAACTGTCAGAGAACTCATTCTGAGAGAGTTGACTTAGGTAAGCTGCGTCTTAACAACACTAAGCTGATTAACGAAGATATGATCAGCCACTTCTCTGAGAAGAACAAGCGTGTTGATGATAAGATGCTGGAAGAGTATCGTAAGAAACTCAACATGGATGAGTCTATCGAGTTCGATGTATCTAACAACGAGGGTGAAAACCTGCACTACAAGATCAACCTCAAGCAGTCCAGTATAAAGGATTATCTGGAAGTAGGTAAGTCTTACAATGCTGAGCTTAATAGACAGGCTGATGTTACTAATCGTGACAGTGTAGTAAGATTCATTACTTATAACCAGAACAGATGCTATCGTTCTTGGATAAAGTCGATTGAATGTAAGATGACGATAGATGGTACTGTAGTACTTGACGCTGTAGTGGAAAATGACTCCACTGGTAACAACGATAAGACTATCGATACTATTCTTGATGAACTTCAGCAGCGTAATACTAAGTTCAATAAAGCTATCCAGGACTACATTCAGCGTACTAAGATATCGCACATTGCATTCCTGTTTGAGAAGTGTCCGTACTGCGGTACTGTTCCTGTTACTTCCTATAATGGGTACATTCCGTACGACATGACACAAGCTTTTTTTACCCTAGGGCGCATGAAGCTTTTGAGGATCAGTTATCAGCAGAACGAGCAACAGGATTCGAAAGATACTTCAACGAATACTTCGAATTCATAGGTCGTTTGACTGATAACAATGTATCAGGTATCGCTAAGGATCACCTGATACATATCTTCAATTCTACTTACTTTAACCGTGAGTATTATGACAGCCATGGTCTGACTCCGATGCATCTGGAATATGAGGATAATCGTGAGCCAGACCGTGTCATATTTAAAGAAGTGTGTGAGTTTGTCTATTTCAATGATACCTTTAGGCAGATGGGGCTATCATTTTCAGACATCTACAATAACTTCGATTACGGTACTTTTATTCTGCTTAAGGAATTCATAACTAAGCAGAATGAGAAGAAAGTTAAGAAGATGAACGACATGCAGGCCCAGATGGATCATCGCCAAGAACAAATATTAAAAGGAACAAAAAATGACTGATACGTCAGCTAATGAACCTACTAGGTTGGTAGTAAATACTAACATGGGTTTGACCAATGTAGTAGATATCGAGTCTAGTAAGTCAATAATTAACGATACTCTTGATAAGTGTATTGAAATATTAACACAGCACTGCGGACCTTATGCCAAGTACGCTATGTTGATTAATGGATATACTGCCGGTGAGAAGTTTGAGCCTAGTGTGTTTACCAGAGACGGTATACGCATACTAAGTGCAGTAGAGTTCGTATCACCCATTGAAAGATATATACAAGATCTGCTTACCTATGTAGGAAGCAGAGTAGATAACTACGCTAAAGATGGTACTACTACATCCATGTTAGTAACTGCTATCTTTATCCGTAAGCTGCTCAATCATTACAACTATGAAGAAGGCAGTCCGGTAGCGATAGCTAAAGAGATTAATGTGTTCTTCAAAGAGTTGAAAGATAACATTGAGAACTGTAAGACTACAGTAGAGAAACTAGCTGCTAGTATTAAAGGTAGTGAAGCTGATGAATCCGACCTAGTACATGCAGCATCGATAGTAGCATACATGCAGGCGTTGTCTTCATCAGGTGGTAATGTGCAGTTAGCACAATGCTTACGGGAAATATTCGCTAACTCTCCTACACTGTCTTGGGATTTTATTTCATATCAGAATAATCCTAAGGAGAGTGATGTACCTTATAGCGTATATACACCTGAATATGATGTCAAGTTCAAGTGCTCACTGGCAACTTCTTCTGTTGCTATCTTCAATAAGGGATTGGGTACTGAGTACGAGATGGAAGACGTTCGCTGTATCATTTACAGTGGCGGTCTTATCCAGGGTGCGATGGATTTGCTGCACATCATGCAGTATGTTAATGAGTACCCGTCAGATAAACCTCTGATGATAATATCTCCTAGTATCGACCCCGGTATGGTACGTGACATTGATAAGTTAAATAACAATCGTGTAGTACCTATAGTACTCTGGCAGTATCTTACAGACATGCGGATACGTAACAGCGGGTTAGATTTTGAATTGAAGTTAACCAATGCAGTATGCGGTTGCGAGCCGTTTGAGGCCAGAAGTAATCTGATGGCTAGAATGTCTGACGAGTATACTTTCGTTGCTAAGCGAGTACATTTCTTCGGCGGATATCTGCACATATACGATACAGCTCCTGTTGAAGAGGGTACATGTATTCACCCGTATTATCTCCACAAAGATAAAGCTACCAGTTACTATAACGATCTTCGTGAGGCTATACAAGTACAGTTGGATTTGTACGAGCATAATGCTCGTAGTGATATGCAGCTGCGTAATTATCTAATTGAGACACTGAACCGTATGGCATGTATTCATCGTCCTACACTTTACTTAGGTGGTACAGTACATGACCAAGTAGCTAATGCTGATGTAGTACAGGATGTATTAGGTGCAGTTATGTCCTCACTTAAGCATGGGTTCTATATTAACGGTATCTGGTCGTTCTTAGATACAATTTCTGGTATCTCAGAGAAACTTAAAGATAGCAACGTGTATCTGGCACTACGTGATTCTACTAGAGCAGTATGGGATTTATTATATCAGGATAGTGTAGACTACTACCATCCTCTTGATGGTGATAATTATTTCAATATACTCTATGGTGAGTCTGATAGCGGTTCTTCGTTCATCTCTAACATGGATGATTGTGCTGAGAATAATAATTATCCTATATTGCATCCTATCGGAATATATACGGAATTGCTTAAGCGTATCAATGAACTAGCTATCAAGTTTGCACTTACTAACAAGATTATAGTAAGAGGTGGTGTAGTAGTCCCTAAGGAGGATGAATGACTATTGAATCTGTGAATACGGTAGAGGTTGGTGACACTATACGATTCAAAACTAAGGCAATACATGATAATGTATACTGGTCAGGTAAGGTAACTGGTATCTGTGGATATGACATAGCACGTCAATTTGCCGGTGCAAATCTCGATATTTATTATCAGGATGTGATGCATCAAGACTCTTCTATAGGGCCTATAGAAAATGCTAAGTTCATTATCCTTAAAGCAGTACAAGATGATGCGGTTACTAAAACTGTAGTATTTGCTACTGACTGGATAGATACATCTACCTTTGAACATGTTGACGTTGTCGGGCATATTGACATCAGAGTGTACAATATAACATCAGCTAAGGCTAGAGATATTGTTAATCTGATACAAGCACAGTATCCTGATTATGTTGCTCAGATAGTTGAAAAATAAATACATATATTAATACTAGCACAAGAGACAGGATATCCTGTCTCTTGTGCGTATCAATATCTTTTATGTATATATAATTGAAGTGGATTAGGTGGTAGAACACGGTAGGGGGGAACCACCGAAGGTGTCATAGTAACGTTGTTTAACGGGTGCTATGCTGCGACACAGGCTGATTACCTGTGTTATGTAGAAACCACTGATGTATAACGGAACCTTCTCTGATGGGGTCGTTATACAGCCTAATTCATAATCCAGAGTGAGGCACTGCTCTGTAACTCTTAGTGCCATTTACCGTGAGCGAGGCGCCTGGACCATCCCCTGCCTCCCACGACTGATGCCTCCCGGCGGTACAGCAGAAGAGACCCTACTGTGCTTAAGGGAGGTTGGATAGGTCACAACACATGCCAAAAATCGCAAGTGATTCGGCGTGCTCGGTATCACATAATCGAGAGGAGCAGGTGTGTAAAGGCTGACAAGAGAGGTGGCGCCTCTCTTCTGAGAGGTTCTATACGAAAGTATAGAAACCGAAAACAAAACCATGACAGGCAGTGCACGGCCAAGTCATAACCTATGCATGAGGAAGGGATAGAGACTAACCTAATCTACATAGGGGTTTATTAACAGGAGGCAGTTGAAAGCCTCCTGTTATTTTTTTTGTTTACATTATCAATCGGTCGGTAGTTAGCGTGTCCTGTATTTATCCTCTAGTCGTTTTTTCTACCTGCTTTACTTTTGCTAATTTCCAGGTTACGTCGTGCCTGTAAAAGATTAAATAACATATCTATTTCTTTTATTTTACGATTGTGATTATCTGTATATCTTTTTGTTGCAGCAGTGAGTACATCTTTCATTTTTGATAAATATTTAGATCTATAGAGAAAAGATTTCTTTTTAGCGTTACTATCTAACTTACTTTCCTTTTTGTTTACGAAGTGCATACTAAGCTTATAGTTATGATCCGCAGTATCTCTTGCAGACTCCAGATGTTTGCGAAACTCCTCATCTTCATCTATATCCATTGAACTAATACCACGAGGGCCGCTAATGTTAGTACTATAAAACGTATTTATTTTTTTGATCATCTCGTCTATTTTGTCAAGGTTATCGCCAATCTTCTCATTTTCTTCTAGTTCCTTTAAACAATCGTTTGCTTCATTCACTATTTGGTTCCCGTGTACTATAGTTTCTTCTACGGTCCCTTTATCTTTCACCCATGTGGTACCGGTATTATCAAATTTTTCTACATTTTTCATAACTTCATCAGGCTCGGCCATCGTTTCTTTATATGTCGTGTATGATTTGTATATTTTGTATAACCCTGCCAGCACGGCTGCAGTTGCTGCAACTGTTGTTTGTATAGGGTGTTTACATATATATCTCTTTATCTTACCACCAACTGTATTAGGTATAGTAGCTGATTTAATTTCTTCAACTTTCTTTTTAGCTTCTCTAGTTTTAAGACCTACCCACTTTTTAATCTTAGTCCAAACATTTTTAAAGAAGTTTACTATCTTCTCCCAAATCCATTTGATACCTTTACCTATTTTAGCGAATATACCCTCCTTCTCATCTTCCATAGCTACTAGGAAAGCCTTAGACATATTACTACCAGGATAACCTTCACTATCAACTGATTCACATGAAGGGAAATGAGTACCGATCATGTTATTCAACTGACCATTAGAGTTATAGAGCGATAAAAAAGTACGATCGATACCGTGCTGTTTAACATGGTTATACATATTAAGTAACTGATCTAACTGCATAGTAGTACTGGATATCTTAGCATCAACTACTTCGGCATTAGCTAAGTCAGTACTAATCTCCATCTCCATCATCTGTAATTCGGTAGCAGAGACAGACTTCTTTGGAGGTCTGGTTTCGAAAATAGACTCGCAAGAGCCAAACATAGCATTTAAATTTAACATAGCTTATACCTTAATATATTGAAGAGGAAATATCCCATCCCCCTATTGAAGAGGGAGGAGGATATTTTCCTGTTGAAAAAAATATTTAGCAAAAAAATACATTAGTTGTGTTCTATTACCATATACCTAGCAACTTTGTATTATGAAGAGTGCTGCGCTCGGTACTCCTTTAATTTTTCACGATTAGATACTGCATCACCTCTGAATTTATTGTACAGCTTTCGCATACTATCTGTCCAATTCTCATAGTCATGTACAGCTTCGGTAATTCTACTCTCCCGTTTCTGTAAGTCAGCTTTATCTTTGGTTGAATTAAGTTCCTTTTGTATATCTGCTGTTTGTTTACAAACATCACTGTTCGTTTCAGCCATAGTTTTCATTGTTTTCTGCAAAGTCTGTAACTCTTTATTTGCTATATTTTTAAATAAGTTGTAGCACATAATTTGTTTATGGCATGCCCGCATACTATTCACATTGTCTTTGATATTTTTTTCTAGTTCCTTTATTACAGGATCGACTTCTTTCTTGGTTTTTTCTAACTCGGCATTAGCATTCTGAGTAGTATCAATAATCTCTTTTGTCTGCTGTTCACTAGGGTTATCTATAGTTTCAGTTTTCTCTTCCCGTTTAATTCTAGCTAATTCAGCTTCGAGTTTTGCTACTCTAGCATCTGTTTTATCGAGATCATTCTTTGCACCAAGGATAGCAACACCATATTGATCTGCGTGTTGTTCAGCACGATTTATACTAGCACGCAAGTCGTCTCTCAGCTTATAATCTGCGTCCCTCGCTCTCTTATATGTTTCTTCTGCTTGTTTATACATATCGTCCCGAAGCTTTACGTACTCATCCATATTGAGCATACGCATTTCATGACGAAGCTTTTTTATCATAAATTTATTATATTCTTTAGCAGCTTTAATACCTACTAAAGCAGCAGCTATCACTGCAACAGTAGCAGCTACTCTTTTCTTGGTAATAATTCTCTTAATGGATTTAGGTTTAGCACCATTTCTTACAGCTTCTGCTGCTTTATCTAAAATAACCTTATTTTTCTTAGTACCTAACCCTATCCATGATTTTATTTTATCCCATACTACGGAACAGATATGCTTAATCTTTTCCCAGATCCATTTAAGTCCTTTACCTATTTTAGCGAGGATACCTTCATTCTCATCTTCCATAGCGACCAGGAAAGTCTTAGATATATTGCTGCCAGGATAACCTTCACTGTCTGCAGATTCACAACTAGGAAACTTTACACCTAACATGTTATTCAATTGATTGTTAGAGTTATAAAGTGATAAAAAAGTACGATCGATGCCAAATTTCTTAACATGATTATACATATTAAGTAACTGATCTAACTGAGACATAGTAGTAGATGCTTTAATACTATCTATTTCAACGTTGGCTAGATCAGTAACTATTTCCATTTCCATCATCTGAAGTTCTGTAGAAGAAACGGATTTTACTGTTTTTCTAGGGACTGAAGTCCCGAAAATAGACTCACAAGAGCCAAACATAGCATTTAAATTTAACATAGTTTATACCTTAATATATTAAGAAGAATATTATTTTATATTGAAAAATGGTACTAATTATTAATCATCAGACAGGTATGCTCTTACTTTTTATAACGTCTTCTACGGAACCACACACCGTTCTGACCTTAGATTCTACTTTAAATACGATTTCCATTAGTTTTCTAAGCATAGTCTGGTATTTTAATGTAGTGCTGCAGTATGGTGATATTGTTGCATTAAGCTTAATGACATCAGATTTATTTTTTTCATTTAGCTTATTTAGTGTGACGTTAACATCTTTTAAACGCGTATTTATTTTATCACGTATATGTACAAGCTTGTTTTCCATAACTAATGTGTCTTTAATGAGTTTAGAAGCATCGGTTAAGGTAACTTCAGTATACTCGGTTTTAAATGATTTGTCAATTTCACTTTCTACTTTCTTTATTTCATCTTGTAGTTTAGTACATTTCTTTTCAGCATCGCTGCTATCTAAGGTATCAGATAGACTCTCCATTGCCGCTCTTTTTTCACGTTTCAGTTGTTCCACCCTTTCTTCAGTTTTAAGTGTTATAATCTTATTAAACATAGAAAATATTACAGCTAGTATTGTACCGAGTCCGAGTGTAACGGCATCAGCTAGTTCAAATATTGCATTTAGAACTACCCATAGTACCGTACATTTTACAGTCCACATGATTGCCTTAAATACCATTCTACTTAATTTTAATATCATTCGTTGTGGGAAGAATAATATCTTAGCAGTAGTTTTTGCAATAGATTTGGTAGTATTCAAATATCGCTTAAGTTTTTCTTCACGAGATTCGAGTTCTTGTAGTTCTTCTTCACATTTCTCTAAACGTTTAGTAGTATCCGTACTATTAAACCAAGACATCAGTTTACTCCATACCTTAGTACAGAGTTCTTTAATCTTTTCCCAGATCCATTGGATACCTTTACCTATTTTAGAGAAGATACCTTCTTTCTCATCCTCCATAGCAACTATAAATGCTCTGGACATATTGCTACTAGGGTATCCTTCATTACCTACAGACTCGCAACTAGGAAACTTTACTCCTAGCATGTTATTCAATTGATTGTTAGAGTTATATAGAGATAGGAAAGTTCTATCTATCCCATACTGTTTAACATGATTATACATATTAAGTAACTGATCTAACTGAGACATAGTAGTAGATGCTTTAATACTATCTACTTCAGATCTAGCTAGATCTGTACTGATTTCCATCTCCATCATTTGTAGTTCTGTAGGAGAGGCTTTCTCGGAGATGCTAGATTCGTTTAACCTTAACATAGATAAAATTACCTTTTAAACATATAAGTCTTACTAATAATTAGTAAGACTTATATCAATTTTAAAAATTATTAATGCGTGATGTTTTTGGGGTTACTTTCGTCCTTTTTTTCCACCTTTTTTACCACGCGGTTTGCCCCGTGGTGGTGTAGGTTGAGGACTCGGTGTAGGGCCATTTGGAGTAGCCGGGTTAGCTTGTTGAGCTTGTTGAGCAGCCGCTTTAGCAGCCTCAGCTTCTTGTCTCTGTTTAATACCACTAGCGACTTTATGTATAGTTGTAATTTGCTGGTGTACAAACATTCTTGCATTAGCTACTTCCCTAGCAACGTTTTTTGAAGTATTGCTATGGAACTTGATAGCTCGACCTACTTTGGTAAATATACCTTTAAAGAATCCCGGATTCTGGAAACGAGCTTCACCGTATGTGTTTACATCAAAATTATAGTTGAACAAACCACTATCATTACTACGCATAGCTTGTACTTGTTTATATGCCCTACTAAGATCTGGATTAGTATTTATTATGTTTTCCAGACCCTCGTTGTTGATTTTTCCCATGGCAGCATCTATTTCATCTTTAAGCTTATTTAACTCTACTCCTTGATCTGAAAGATGCTTAGCGGCTTTTTTGAATGCCGGTGAGCCTAATAGATCGATAGTGTCTGTATCTAGTTTAGCCTCTTTAAGTAAGTGCTCTCTATCATTAGCGCCTGCAAAATTATCATCGAGCACAGCAGTGACTTTACGTTGTATCCATACTGTAGCCCATGTGGTTGCCGCTGCGATTATAGCGCTCCATGCATATTTTTTAATAGTTTCTATTGTACATGATACTTTGGAGTCTTCAGGCATTTCCATGATTTCTTCAACCATTATAGCATCACTTTTTTCAGCACTACCGAAAAAAGATTTAATCTTTTGCCAGATTGTAGATGCTATTCTTTTTAGAGACTGCCATAAAAGTTTTATCCAGTTCCAGAGTTTAGAGAGCAAGCCACCATTTTCATCTTCCATAGCGGCTATAAACATTTGAGAATATGTACTAGTAGGTACACCTACACAATCCATAGATTCAAAACTAGGGAATTTGATACCTGTAGCTTTTCCTAACTGACCATTGTCGTTATATAAAGCTAAAAATGCTCTATCAACGCCGAATTGTTTAACATGGTCATACATACTTAGCATCTGATCTAATTGAAGTTGCATACGTTCGCAATTTACAGATTTGTTTTCTGCAATAATGAAATCCTGCTCTAATTCCATATATTTAAGCATAGTAATTTTATTAGCAGGACTAGGTCTATTTCGCTGAGTAGGTATCACTGACTCAGTGACATCTGCCAAACCGGCAAACATGGCATTCATGTTTAGCATTTACACACCCTCTATCTGGATAATAACTTGTCGATAAAATCAACAGATAGCTCTATAGCTACTTTATTGTCGATATTATTCAATTCATCTTCACGCAGAGCTTCACCGTCACTCTGTGATATAGCATCATGTGCTAATTCACCAAAACGCTGATGTACCATCTTTAATACTGGAGACTGATATTTAGTATCTAGTACGAAATCAAACAAGCAGCTTTGCAGGTTATGATCTTCAGTGGTAAATACATGACGTGAGAATCTGTTAAGTGTAGTATTCTTAATGGCTTTAACGTAATCAGTACGTGTCATACCTCTAGGTAAATACTTGTCATCAAGAGACTCGGTAAATGCTAGTAGTTTCTTAACAGCTACATTAGCCATAGTTTTATGCTGATTTACTGCAGCATCTGCTATCTTCTTAGTGCGATTAAGTTCGCACTCTTGCATAGCTCTCTTACCAAATAATCTGACATCACGGATATTTATACCCATAGCCGGTAAAGGCCTATTCGGTTCGGTGTGATACACGTGTAGATATGCAGCAAGTTCAGGTTCGCTAACGCCTTCGCCCTCTTCAGTAGCTTCATCAGCAACATCTTCATTAATGACGTTTTCGTCTAGGAGAATACTGTGACTACGCTGTAGTGATTTACGCAGAGACATCATGGAGTATGCACCAAGGTTAAATGCTAGTAACACCTTATCCATGTTGTTATGTAACTGTTCAAGTAGCTGATCAGGTACGTTGAGTGCAGTCTTCTTAAACCGATAGAGAATAGGTAAGTATCTATCTACGGCATACTGGAAACTCTTGATAGCTTTGCCGTATTTATGCTGACGTAGATTGTCGGTATACATAGTACGGATCAATGTCTTGAGAGAGTACGGATTAGTGATAGCCCGATACAGCATCTCTACATCTTTACGAGTAGATTCATCTTCATAAGCAACTCTATCTACTATCTCTTCGGCAGTATCATGATTAACTGGCACACTGTCTATCTCGGCTATATGTCCGTCTGCTATTTCGGTAGCAACTTCAGTGTTGTATGAAGGTTCAGCACCGGTGGCATCTTTAAACGCACCAGCAACTTCTTCTTCACCACCAAAAGTAGCAAACATCATATCCCAGTTACAGCGTGTAGTGTGTAGTTCCATACCAGTATCGATATTGGTATCGACATACATTTCTACACTAGTATCATCAGTGATGTCTTTCTCTAAACCGTTAACATCATTCATGACGTCACCAGCTAAGGTATTAAATACTAGTGAGATGTTACTACCTAAACGTCTGGCAATATTATCAAGTTTCTCAAAGCAGGCATCTATTCTACCAGACTGTTTTACTCTGGCATAAGCTTCACCAACTTTCTTACAGACCATCTGCTGAAATTCTTCATCGGTCTGTCCTTCTTCGCGTTCTATGTCGCCAGTTTCATCATCAACGTTATCAGATATTACAGCGATGACTGCACATACACCAGGGTCACTGCTCTCGACAGTATTTTCATCACTCACATCTTCAATTTCTTCAGCTAGCATGGTGATGTATACATCATCATTAACATCAGTCATTCTCATTTGGGAGCCCTCGCATCATTACGTTTAACTGCTTTGTGGTAGATAATGTTAGCCAGGTCTGTTTTATTTACACTATTGGACGCACCTAAGGGAGAGATCGCTACTCTAACCATATCGATACGTAGTAGTGCGGCCAGAGTCTTACGAGCGGTTTCTCTAGCCATTTCAGCGTCACTCTTTCGCATATATCTTATCCTATATAGAGGAAAAACGATAAACTCATAGAATGAATAATCTGTAAGTCGCTTTTGGAGGTGATGTTTATGTCATATGAAGCCATGTTAGCAGTACTTAGTAGTGAGCTTGAAAAGATTCGTCCGATTACTGAAACTCCAGTTCCTAACAGGTACACACCAGATGCATTAACTAACGCCGAAGATGCTATCAGAGATGAAAAAGAGAAAGATAAAAAAGAAGATGATAAGTATCGTGAAGAACATAAAGAAGTAGAAGAAGACGAGGATAATGACAATTCAAATGCTACTGATAATGATAGCAGTGGCACTTCTGGCAATACTGATACTGGTGATAATGATAAAAGTGTAGCAGAAACTAACAATGAGCTAGCTAACTTTGGTGCAGGTGCATCTGACAATAACGACTTAGCTAACGACATGAATAACCCAGATGTTTCTAATGCACAACTAGATGCTAAGTTATCAGAACTAACGCTATATGAAAGAATGACATTTCAGTTTATAAGAAGTGAATATGGATCACCTAGCGGTAGTGACAGTAATCTTTGCCCTAATTGTAGTGGTACTGCTGATGCTGCTGATGCAGCTATAATAGACAATGAAGTTACTAAGACTGAAAGAACGGAACCATTCGGTAGTACCAACAATAATTCTGGCGGCGGCGATGCCGGAGGATTTGGTGGTGATATGGGTGGTGGTGATTTCGGAGGAGATTTTGGCGGAGACATGGGTGGTGGATATGATTTCGGCAATATGTCTTTTAAAGCCACGTTTGGTGTAGGTACCGAATCTATCGGTATGAGTGGTAGTGATCTTGAAGACGGTATAGATTTTGCAGCCGATCGTGCTAAAGAAATAGCATATATGGCGAAGTCTATACTGTCATTCGGTGAAAAAGCGTTCCATTTTATCTCCAAGACTACAACTACAGCATTACACAAAATAGGACATGCTGTTGAAAGTAATTTACTCAAGATTAGGCATGCATCTAAGTTTTATGAATATAAGTTAAAAACTGTAGCACCACTTATACAAGATGCTAAATTAGCAGAATTCAGTACAGAAGCATTTACCGCTAAAGACTGGGTGACTGTCGTAGGTGATTGCCATGAGATATATAAATTGTTGTGCAATATTAGTAAACAGATGACATGCCCGTATGATAAATTTAGTGAAGTGATAGACCTGTATAAAGCTGCATTTGCTAAAATTAACGTAGATATCATGAACAAAGTCCCATCTGCATGTCTAAAGGAACTTTATGCTAGACGTCAGAATGCTAGCCTAGTTGAATTAGGATATAACCCCAGAGACATGTTTAACATACTCAGGCATTTAGAACAGCTTGCTGACATCTCTGATAATGACGCTATGGGTAAAATAACTAAAGCTATACAGGGCTATGGTAAAGTATTAGATTTAGAAAACAAAACTCTGATTAAGAAACTAAAAGATACCAATAACGTTCCTGAAGAATTACAGAAAAAGAAAAATTTTGTAGAAATGGACACTAAGAAATATGATTTTCTTATTAGTGTTATAGAAGTATATGTTGATTTGACTACTCGTTTGGTAGACGATGTACATGATGTTTGCTACTTGTATGAGAAGTCAATAATCCCTGAGTATATTAGAGGATAATTTATGACCAGTAATACCTCTAGCAGTAATTCGCGTATTCAATTACGTGATGGAGATAAGACTTGGGTAAGAGTACCGTACCACACTGTAACATTCGGTAGCAGTTTTAAACGTGTTAGAGACTCTATTCTGTTTCGTATAGGAGGAAATGTAAGCGAATCAGATGAAACAAGTGGTCGTATACAAGATAACTACGGAAAAAACGCAGGTGCAGGTGATGTTAGTAAATTCTTCGGTTTGGAAGAAGATGCATTAGCACCTGGGATGCTAGGAAAAGCTTTTCATCAGGATACTCGGGTAGGTGCTAATGATGCAATTAATTGTCTTTGGCAGTTCAATCGTGATGATGACATTATGCATCCGGCAACCACAATAAATGAAAGTATGTGTATAGGTGAAGGACGTGTTTACGCTACTACTACCCAAACTAACCAGCAGATAGCTTGGTTTACTTTCGGTGTACCTTATTATTCATCTATGTTTGCCACATTCAAGAGTGCGTTTAATGATAAGCTAGCTAGATTGAATGTTAACGGCTATGATGAAGATGGTAGTGGGTATAGCTTAGCAGAGCTATTTGGTAGATATGGTACACTGACATTATGTATCTGGGCCATACCGTTAAAGATCATGTATGAAGTTGCTAATCAGAGAGCAAATGTCTTTAAGATAAATCGTTTCTATGAACTACGTACTCGTATGCAGTTATATTACAAGTTTGTTGATAGTATGTTGGCTCACTGGTTAGTGGATGTCGGTATGTATAATAACGGAACACCTAAAGGGTCGACAAAAGCTCCCGATGCGCTTGCTAGAGATCTAACCGTCAGCCCGGACAATGAAGAATATGTACCGATGGCACTTATATATACTGGTAGCTCTATATGGGATATCCTCAGAAGGCGTGCAGTTAATGCTGGATTTGGTGATTCCAATAACACAAGTTTAGCGGACCCGGAGGCACGTTCTGAATTAATCAGGAAAACTCTTGTAGGCACTGGGGCAGTTCCGATACGATATAAAGCATCAAAATTTATACAGGAAGAAGCGAAAAATAGGCCTTCACTTAAAATGGATGTTGGGGATAGTGCAGATACTAAAAAACAATTTGATGATGACTTTGCTACATTGCTGGCCCAAGCTGAACAGAAAATAAGTGTGGCTATACAAGCAAGTGGTGATGATGGTGCCGTGTATGACGACGATAATGGTAGCTGGATGACTATGTTTAAAAGTTCTGCATTAGGCGCTACGCAGTTTATCGGATTTCGTGTCGATAAGAGTACTGATGCCAGTGAATCGTTTAGTAACAGTACACAACCATCAGCATTTGCAGAAGAGTATAATGCTAAGGTAAAAGAGGCTGCTAGTAAAGCAGTTAACTACGGTCTCAAAGGAGAAGCTAATAGTGGCAGTCTTCCTGGTGCTGTTGTAGATTGGGGTGCTGATTTTCTTAGAGGTACATTACAGGCATTACAATCAGTTGACTTTTTCGGTATAACTGACTTAGCTCAAGCTGCTATGACTGGTACTTATTTCGATGCACCTGAACAATACTCCGGTTCTGATTTTAATAAGTCGCACTCTCTATCATTCCAGCTTAGATCTCCTTATGGGGATAAGGTATCTATATACCAGTCAATTATAGTACCGCTGTTCTGTATATTAGCAGGTGCATTACCTCGTTCGGGTGGCCCTAACTCATATGTACAGCCGTTCTTATGCAGAGTATATTGTAAAGGTATGTTTTCTATACCGATGGGCATTATTGATAGCGTATCTATTAAACGTGGTGATAGTGAATTTGGGTGGACTTATGATAGCTTACCTACTTGTATAGATGTTAATATAAGTATAAAAGACATGTCCCCGATAATGTATGTTTGTATGTATGATAGCATGTTCGATGATTTGACAGGTAGTGATAGTGCTTTTAATGAGTATCTTCTTACTTTATCAGGTGTAGGTTTATTTGAACGTATAGCAGTAACACATAAATTAGTACGTGGCGTGCAATATATGGCACACAAGATACGTAACAGATATCTCAATCCAGTTTATCATGCACACAACATATCTCAATATGCACCCGTACAGTTCATCGCATCATTCCTACCATACACTACAATTCCTAATAATTAAATAGCAGTAGTTTTTTAAAACAATTATATGGTGTATATGGTCTGTCATATACGTTTTTTGAGGGAATACATATGACCGAAAATATTAATAACGAACCTACTGGGCAAGAGGAAGAGCCTCAAGTCATCAACTATCTTGACCTAGACGGCGTAGCGAATCTTAAGAACGAACTTGATACTCGGTATATCACTCGTGACGACGTACAAGCCCTTGTTGAAGGTGCAGTTAGCAATTACAAGAATGCTATTGTTCAAATCGTAGCTGACAAGGCCTCTGTTACTAATCCTGAGGAAGGTTATCTCTATCTCGTTCCTGATACCGATCCTGCTAATGCTAACGTTTACGAAGCATGGGCTTGGGAAATCACTGATGATACCACCACTCCACCTACCTATGGTTGGGTTAAGATGGGTGCATCTCAGATAAAGATGGATGTCGATCCTAATCTCGATCCCACTTCTCCGAATCCTGTTCAGAATAGCGTTGTGACCAGTAATCTCGCTCTGAAATTAAATACAGCTGATATCCTTGACAATGTTGTTCAGGGTGATAGCAATCCGGTTAAATCTTCGGGTATATATAGTGCATTGGCTGAAAAGATTGATAGGGGTGCTTTCCATGCCATCACCGCAGCAGAGATTACTTCTGTGTTTGATGGTACTTACGTACCTGGCAGTAGTGGTAGTGGTACTTCTAGCTAATAAAGTAGGTAAATTTGTTTAATATAGTTTAAGATTATATATGTTGTATATCCTGGGTCAGATAGCTGATCCCGGGTATACAACGTACAAGATGGAGTTATGTTAATATGAGTATATTAACAAAATCTGGATTTGAACAGTTCATGCGGCGGTATTATCCGAGTTTAGCCGACCGTACTGAGACATTACAGTATATAAATGAACAGCTGATAGATGTGTTAGAGCAATATAAGCTCGATACCACAAAAATGGTACCGTCGTATGAGAATCTTCCTACACCTGGCGAAGAAGGTACTATATATATCGTACCTAAAAGTACTGCTGTTGAGCGTAGAGGACAGTTCGTTTGTTATGCGTATGAAAATGGCGGGTATGTACAAGTAGGTTCAGCACTATTTCCGGAAGATGTTCCTGTAGATTTAGTTACCGATCCTACTAGCCCTAATGCTATTTCTAACATGGCATTTAACGAAGAATATGATAAAAAGCATGACGCGGCAGACATCACCAATGCGATAAATAATCATAATGAACTTATAGTAACTAGTGATGCAATATATAACGAAGTAATCAAGAAAGCTGAATGGCCTAATGTTAGGCGGATAAAGAATAATGAAGTATTTGCTATAGTTAGAGAAGATCCTGATTATGTTACCATGGTGTATCCTACTATAATACTAGATCCGGTAGATAAGACGGGTGCACTTGATACCATATATACTAAGCCAGATCAGACCACCCCGTTTTTTAGTAATATGAAATATCATAGCGGTAATGATACTGTGTTTAGGATTGATGACTGGCGTTATGGTTCTAGTAACTACGATCCTGAAACACGTAGTAGACTAGTATATCGAGATCCTAATAGTTTAGACCTCATAAATGTACACGCAGGTATATATGTATATCATCGCGGATCTAATGCAGAAGCTATAGTGATGGATGCATTACGCACATACTCGTCACAAAGTGACTATTGGTATTGGGCATCACATATTTCAACAGTTTATATTCTCTCTAGTTACTATCAAAGAGCGTGTAATTATAGACTTACTCTCGAATTTAAAGATGCTATACCGTTGGCTACACTAAAGCACATGGGACTCAATATCCAGCCCAACCGTAATATCGAATTTACTGTAAAGTACAGAACATCACTGGATACCGATGAATATACTGTAGTACAGGATAAAGTAGTATATACTTCTAGCAATACTTACTTACCGTGTTATAGTTCTTAATAGAAACTATAAGGAGTAATTTGATATGCCAAATGCTAACTATTTGGATCTGACGCAACTACCTCTTTTTACAGAGTTGTTAGTCAGAAACTATCTTCCTATAGCAGAAGGACCTGCTTATACAAACAATGCTATATCTGCAGCATTGCAACAGTATCGTAATGATGCTGTACAAATACATTCCAGTTTTAAAGCTTTACCTGTGGTTGGTAAAGCTGGTGTAATATACTTAGTGCATAAGAGCAGAACTGACATAAACTACACTCCGACTAATAGAGAAATATGGATAGATGCACCACAGTTTAGAACTATGCGTGCTAGGTTTAATGACTCGACCAGCGGACCTTATTTTCCGTTAACCAAAAATGATGCCGGATATTACGTATTAAATTTAGATGATATACGTGATGTAAGTGTAAGCTATTTTAGATTACTTGAAGAGAATGATACTACTACTGGAAGCGATGGTAACTCTTCTATGGAAATAGGTAAAGGTTCGACTGCTAGACTATACCGAGACCAGACATTAGCTGGTAACGATAGCGGTACAAGTTCTAATTATGTTAACAGTAAAGATAGAGTAGAAGAGCTTGCTGGTTGTATAATTTCAGTGTTAAAAGGGGAATCGCAGTATGTTATCATGCCTATACCAGAACAAGTTTCTGGTACAGAAACTATACCACCTACCCCTACTGCAACCGAGATATGGATACATCTTTCTTCTGAATGGGAAGAAGTAAATGCATGTTTCGGAACAGGAAGTAATCTTACTAAGATACCATTAACCAAGAACGCATTTGGATATTATGTAGTTTCTTTATCTGATGTTCCGGAAAATCCAGGATATATGTGGTTATGTAGTGGTACATATACCAGCACTAGTTATGCCTATTTTAATAGACAATGTACAAATAGATTCTATTATTTTGATAGTGATGTTAATTATTCTAGGTTTATAGAAAATGCGTTAGTGACTTCGGTATTAGGTGGCCAAATTATAGCTACGGCTCCAGGTACTCCTATTATAGGATTTGTATCCCATTCTTCAGCATATACTAATACAGATATTCATGAGTTTGTAACTTACGCTTATGAAAATGGTAAATATGTACAGTTAGGTTCTGCTCAGTTTAAACCGACTGACTATGTAATTGACCATAAGTTAGGTTATAGTACAAACACTATAACTAACAAAGCGGTTACTGAGGCTATTAATGGCAAGTATGATGCTACCAATATAACTGGAGATCTCACTGTTGATGGTGAAGATATTGTAACTAGTGATGCGATCTATAGAGCACTATTGCCTAAGATGAACTGGAAAGATTGTGTTCCTATATCTTTGTTAGACATGATGAAATTATTACGTTTCCCGTTCAATATGCCTACAGAGATGTACTTCAGACTTGATCTCTATGCCCCGTTACATGAACAGGATCTAGCTATATACACACCTAAAGAAACTCAATCGTTAGGCGTTAGTTTATATGGGTATTATGGCTTTGTGTTAGATTTTGGAAAGTCTACCCAAGCCAATTTAAGTACTGGAACTAATCCTAGCTCTAGCAGCAGTAGCTATAATTACGGCACTGGGTATAGTTCACGTTACATGTATGATCCGGAATTACAGAAGAGTGTTAACATAATCGGTCGTGCCTATGGAGTTGGTGAAACCAGTAGTGATAACTGTGGTGTAGATAGAGATTACCTGATGTATTCTAGTCACAGTTCTGGTTATAGTACGTCGGTAACTACAGGAAAAGATTTTCATATACATTTTGAATCTGCTGCACCTTTAAGTATGGTTACCTTAGGAAGGCTTACTTACCGGCTTAAAGCATATAACAGTAATGAAAATACTAAGCATAATCACATTAATAAGTTATATGTTACTGTCTATATTTCTCCGAATGGACAGAGCTGGTCTCCAGTACAGCGTAATCTTATTTATAACTATGATGATAATTATGCAGAACTACATGACTACATATATTTAATCCCGATCTTAGCATAGTGTGAGGTTTGATAAGTTATGACTGCTACAAAATATATATTAGGATTTGAGGGCTTAAGAGCCGTCATAGACGGTGTCGAATCACGGTGTGAACCTTCTAACGGTTTCCAAGCCAGAATCAACAATATGATCTATAATGCCATGCGTACTATGAAAGTACCTATGGTTCAGTTCGCTCCCAGTCTAAACGAGTTACCCATTCCTGGTACCCCTAACCAGATATATCTAGTATTGAAGAATCCCCAGTATGCCAGTAACTTTGTTGCATACACTTATGATGCTGTAAACGCCCGGTATGTCCAGGTAGGTTCTTCTATCTTCCAGGAAGAAGTTGAGCCTGATCATGCACTAAACCTTAATAGTACTCGTGCTATAGATAATGCTGCATTTACTAATGAATGGAATAAGAAGTATGATGCCGAACATATGGTACATTCACCTATAGCTGGTAGTGATTATCTAGTGACTAGTGCCGGTATCTACGAAGCTTTGTTACATAAGCTGAGTGATTCTGATGCACACAAGATCACTAAATACCAGTTACGTAGTACATTCTTTAATGAATATGCTGATGGTGGATATCTGTATGTTAACCTTAGATTCTATCCTAAGGATTTTGTATTTGAGAACGGTACTAGCTATAAGCCCGGTATATCTGAGCTTAATTTCACTACAATGACATCTACCATATACGGTAGTACAAGTTATGGCAATAACCCTGCTGCCACTATCTCCAACGGTACACATATATTCCGCGATTATCCGTTTGCTGCTGGTAGCAACCGTTATCACTGTAACATAACAGTAAGTCCAGATGGTAATACTAGTTATCACTATGCATTGCCTAACATTACCGGACCATATGGCTACGCATTTGCTGGATTTAACGATCCTCTAGAGATTACCATCTTGTTCAGAGATAAGATACCTTTGAAAACACTCATGGATGCTCGTCTGAGTATGCGTAGTACTATCCTATCCGGAGTAGATCATAGTGCTCAGTGGATCAGAGAAAATGCTGCTGCTGGGGTTGATACTAATCCACTACCGGTAGTTTACGCTACTGTAAAGGTATCTGGTGATGGTACTAACTGGTTCATATGGAAGAACGACCAGCAAGAGTATAGAAATGATCCAGACACACAACTGTTCGACATTCCTATATTTGAGTAAGTTTTAATATTTAGTGTTAGGATCATATTTCTATGATCCTAACATTTTAGTTAATTAAAGGTGAATATATGTCAAATGACTTAAACGGGTTACTTATCACCCAAGCAGATGCCACTGGTGTAAGTTATATCACCGTACCAGGCTGTCGTTCTATAGTAGCAAAAGCCATCAGATTAATAATGTCTGATGCTAATAAGACCAAAGTACAGTTTGTAGACGCATATGCTTCTTTGCCTGAACCAGGTGATACTACGATCGCTTATCTGGTACCGATAAATGACGATATTGATGCCAGAGAGCATAACTGCTATGTATATACAAATGGTGCATATGAGAAGATTAATAGTGAGACTTATTTAGTATATAACACTGCTCTTAGAAAATTAAAATCTCTAGACTTGAATGGTTTAGTGTTATTTAAAGAGAATCTAGTAGTTGACTATCTTACTAAGAACGATAGCGTACTAGTAACCAATATGGTAAATGACGCTATGCGTCAATACCATAAAGATACGGTACAGTTTGCATCTAGCTATGCTACACTACCTGAGCCAGGTATCCCTGGTGTGCTGTATATGGTACCACGGAATCTGAATAACCCAGCATATACTCCAGAGTTAGACGAGATATGGTTTGATTTTTCTAACTTTTATGAGGTTCCAACTGAAGTAACTTTCTATTACTACATTCCATCTAGTAATGGTTCTACATCAGCCTCTAATGATAGAATTGCTAGCGTTACTTTAGAAAAGAATGCTAAAGATTACTATGTATTACAGACCAGTACCTTAGAAGCTGACATGAAGGAACAGTCATGGTTTGTAGACGGTCAAGTACATTTTAAAGTAACTGCACGGATAGCAGGATATGATAGAACTGTATTGATACGACGACCTATAAATGTTATAAATGCTACTGAAGCTGAATGGAAATCAACTAGGCCTGTTGTTAGTTGTCAACAGTTACTGAGTTTCAAAGGTACTATAGTAACATCCACTAGATCCCGTGGTAATGACGATACTGCAGTTTTACCAATACCACAGATATTTAACGGAGATAATAGCACAGCGATAACTATACCTAGTAATGAAATATGGATTGACCCAGAAGGGTGGTCGGATTTGGTAATATGTTGCGCTACTGCAACTAACGATACTTCATTTGTTAGAGCAAAACGATTACCAAGGAATTCATTGCATTACTATGTTATCAACATGGATGATACTATATTTGCAACCAATTTCAACAATCAGGTATGGTTTGCTGACTTTAAAAAAATAGCTGATGGTAATATAGTTCCTAACGTAAATTATTATTCAGGTAATTACTTCATAGCTGGTACTAATTCTACGAAAGAGTCTCTGTGGTATTTTGCAGGACCAAACCTTGTGGCTGACCTACGTGTATCTAATGGAAAAGTGATCGATCCTTATGCGATTTTAGGTGGCAAACTTATAAAAATATGGGCGAATTGTGATTCATTTGCTAAACTACCTTTACCGACATATGACGACATTAATGACGGTAAATATGTGTGCTACACCTATGTCAACGGTAGCTATAAACGGATAAGTTCTAACATTTTCAGTCTTAATGACATAGATCTAGCTGGTATAACAGATGATGAGTTAAACATTAAGAGTGTTAATGGAATATCTTGTCGTGCAGTAGCTGCTACATTAAAAGATAAGTATGATGTGGCAAGTATATTAGATCATATCGATCCTAATAGTGATGAATTAATGAGTAGTGCTGCAATATATAACACATTACTAAATTACTATTCGTATAGTGATCTACAGATAGTGCCTATAACCACTGAAGAAATACACACTGTATTTACTACAGTTCCGCCTATACCTCTAGCAGAGTGTCGCTACTATCGTCTGATTCTGACTAGTAGACCAGAGGATGGTGCAAACTATCTTACTAAGATATTTGAACAAGAAACTTTGACTGGCTTAACCTTTATACGAAGAGTATCTGATGCTAGAAGTCTTTCTGAGGAACTTGAGTTCACTGAAGATGATACTCGCAAGTTAATACATGTAAGAGTAACTTGTATGAATAAATATCCTAGTACCATTAGTTACTTCCCAGGTGATTTGTTTGATCCTGATAGTGATGGTGAGTATCGTTGTGCATCAGGTTCTATGTTAGCATTAACTATAGACATAAATACTGTGTTAGCACAATCTACACTAGACCAATTAGCATTTACCTGTTTTGCAGGTAAACCGTTCCAGCAAGTAGTATCCCCTACCACCACACTAAAGATTTATACGATGGGTTCTGCTGGTGGTATAGAATACCGGCCGATGAGAAGTAATGTAGACTACACTCCTAGTAGGGTGGCTAATGATGGTATATACAATATACCGTTCTTCCCAGTAGAAGAGCTTGAGCCTGAAATAGAGTCTGAACCTGAATCTGAATAAAAAATAAGAGAGCGGTTATCCCGCTCTCCCTACCAAGCATCACTACACTGGTGAGGTGTAGTGATGCTGGTAGTCATGATCCATCCACATGATTTTACCGTGAATGATAAAGTGGTGGGGTTTAGTAAGAGTCATGAATTTAGTATTCACACTCTTCGCCCCATCCTCGCTGTTAATTGAAACCGTTAAATGCTGTACAGCATTACAGCACTTAACATCTTCATCAAGAATCTTGACGAAGAGACCCTGATTTTGATTTCCGAAGAAGCCTTCACCATTAACTTCTACTTCAACCACTTTACCAAATTCGAAGGTCTTCACAACATCTTCATCCGGCTTATAAGCCAGAGTGACATGCAAGGATTTCTGAAAATTCCAGCGAGGGAAGATGTTGTGAGATATAAGGTCATTCTTATCAAAACCAATACCAATAATGTAAACATTTTCCATTTGAATTCTCCTTTATAATGTTAATGTCCACCCTAGTTATATATTGATACACTGTACTTGAAAAGCATATGGGTAATGAGTAAGTCAGTCGCATCATGCGACTGACTTACTCTTTTTAATTAATCTGTGTTCTGTACACTAACATTAGGGAACATCTCAGGATGTTCATCGTAACTAACTTTACCAGCGATACCGTTAGCCCAGTGGTCAGCATAGAGATAAACTAATCTACCTTCACCAGTACCAGCCCAGCTACTATCATCAGGCATGATAACACGGTTACCAGTTTCATCAGTACAATCAGTAAAGGTTATCTCAATCTTACCATTACCGAACAGATTGCGGCTGATGACAGTTTCCTGTGTAGCAGAAGTATAATCCTGGCAAAGTACAACTGCTCTGTAATTGAGATTTCTCTCTAATTCATCCCAGGTACAATTAATAAAGTTAATCTTGACACCTGAAGCATTAGACCGGTTAGATAATCTGAGTACATTAGAAACAGAAGCAAAGTGACAATTCTCGATAGTAACAACACAGTTATCAGCAGTGTCAAAGATAGAGATAGCGTTATTAGAAGAGGTGTTGTCAAAGTCACAGTTGCTTATAGTTATCCGAGTAGGACGAGTGTTACCTAATCCAATCTCGATAGCATTGTAATCATCTTGTCCGATAGAACAGTTAGCGATGTTGATGATACCATTGCCATTTACTTTGATGGCAGCATTAGAAACACTCTGAGCTAGTATACCATTAGTGGTTAAGTTATCTATAGTAACATTACCACCGTCGGTAGCAGTAGCAGCTAGGGTAACATTCTCAGCATATGAATCAGTGATTTCTACAGTGTTACCTATCAGAGCCCATGAAGGATTAACTGCACCACTCATAGTCAAGTCTACTACAGCAAGATCCTTATCAGTGCTGGTATAATAACCTTCAACGGTACTATTATCGAGAACCTTAACAGTACTCTTGCTTTCAACAATGTTTAAACGCTTGGTCAGTGCATTGACCTTAGCAAGCAGAGCGTTAATACTAGCCTGGTTGATGATACCGGTGTTTCTGTTTTCTACTATCTTGTTGATTAGCAGAGTGGCAGCATCGTCGTCGAAGCATGCATAGCTTCCATTATTATTAATCATTTAGCTACTCCTCAATTAATTAGAAAAGATACTGTGCAGTGCCTCTGCCGTGATAGGTGTACCACTTAGCTTACTAGCCTCTAGTTCATCAATACGGTCACTATTGATGGAGATATTGGTGACGTTGGTGGATATATTATCAGCATTAGTAGCAATATTAGTGGCATTAGCTTGAATAGCAAGTACAGCTTCATTGAGTCGAGCGATAACGGAATCTAAATCCAAATTGGCGATAGCATCAATAAACTCATCGATACGCTGGTTAGTTGCTGTAAGAGTTTCATTAATGTCAGTTATGGAATTATTAAGATTCCTTATTTTAGTGTTGATGGTGTTACATGTGGCATTGATGTTATATATACCGTTTTCGATATTGTTTAACTTAGCTGCCGTTATAATGTCGCCTGTAGACCAGACTGTCTTATTGTAAATTGCCATTACCGCAGTTCTCCCCAGAATTATGTTTACGTAAAACCTTATCTAATTCGGCATTGAGCTTGGCTTTTAATTCATTAATCTTGTTTATTTTAAGCTTATACTCATTAAGTACTGCATTGAGTTTACCCTGCATAGAAGCTGTATCAGCAGTAGCAGTCTGTACAGCATTCTCAATAGCAGAGACTTTAGTGTTAACTGAAGATACAGCACGTTCAGTCATCTGCAGTAGATTAACGATGTTATCTACTGCAGTGATCACATTAGTATCATCAGTGCTGGTAGGTTCACTCACAGCACATCCTCCGAATTAAGAATTGCCTTCCAGAGCAGCTACCTTAGCTTCAAGAGCAGCAATACGTGCTTCCAGAGAATTTATAGTAGCCTTAGTTACCAGCTCATCGTCAGCAGTAAAGGAGCCATTAGTCTTACCACGGGTGTAGTACACACCATCGTTGGTGAAGTTAACTCTAGTACCTGCATTGGCAACTTGTCCTTTAGCGTTATTAGTAGTTATGTACTTACCGTAGAACTGTGCCCAGATGTTGTCAGCAGCCTGACCATCGTTAACACCGATGAATGCGATAACATTGGCGTCAGTGTTCTTTATCTGTACACCACCGCCAGACTCTTCATTCCAAACCATGGAAGTTACATTACCGCTGGTAATCTTGTGTGAAACTAGGTTATAGCTACTTTGTGCCTGAGAACCAGTCTTAGTTACAGATTTCAGTACAGTGTCGTTACCTAAGTTGGTTACAGCCTCAGTTAGATTGTCGACTGCACCGCTAACAGCAGCTATCTCATCAGCTGCGATGTCGATACCATTCTCAATGTTGTTAAGTTTGGCAGAAGTGATAACGTCACCGGCTGCCCATTGGCTCTTGCTATAATCAGTCATAAATACCTCATTATTCACCTAAAATTGTATTGTCAGCCGTAGCAGTATCGGAAGTGGGAGGAGGTGGCGTTGCAGGGCCTTCCTCAGCAGTTGCAGCTGCTAAACTTATAGTCTCCCGTAGATGTGCTACACCAGATACGACAAGCTCCATCAGGATCTGAGCTTCATCATTCTTAGTACGTACTTTAACTGCCTTCAGGCTGTCAGTGAGACTGGTAGCAGTTCCCTTAGCAGTATAGAGCTCACCATCAGCTACGTAACCCATGTAGTTCTTGATGTCATATAGCTCACAACCGTAAGGAGTTATACGCAGATTGAGCAACTGGTTAGCTTCATCCGTAACTACTATTGCAGGTATAGTAGTGTCACCTTCCTCAGCTAGTGTTACTTCTGCAGGTACTGTGATACTAGGTACAGATACAGTCTCACCTGCAACTACAGTAACGATTACTGAAGTGGTCAGTATACCTGCAGCTACACCAGTACGGTCATCTACAGTGATAGTGATTTCTTGATCACCGAATTCAGTACTTGTGTACTTAAGATTCTTGAGGAATTCATTGAGCTTTCTAGCAGTTCCTCTCTTAACTATAGTAGTACCCGGTGTAGCGATAAGCATCCGGTCAGCACTTACTAGATAACCTACAGGAACACTTACACTGAGTTCAAGTATCCGCTCAATAGGATCTTGGATAGTTACACGACTGGTTACCAGTGACGGCATCTTAGCAGTAACAGTGATGACGTCGGTTTCACTGTTAACTAAGGTAGGATGTACTACAGGAGTTTCAGCACTGGTAGGCTTATGATCCTTGTCATAGAAGTAAGCAACATCTCCAGACACTGTGATGAACTGAGCAACTTCGTTTCTTACAGTTCTAAGGCCATCGCAGTAGGTTAGTTTGAATACGTCAGACTGTTTCTTAACACCAATCCATTCAGCCATGTTTCTCCAGGTGGTATGTGTAGTCTCTTTAATAGAGCGTAATACCATTTTTACAGTAACCGGCTTAGAGCCATCAATCGGCCTTATAATGTATCTATTATTCTCATCATCAAGAGTAGCTCTTGGTTTTCTAACATTTCCAGGATTTAAATTTTGCATAGTTCAGACCTACGAAGGTAAAAATAAAAACGTCTACCCTGAGTAGTATTTACGGAGTATGTGTAGTGCACTGCACATATCGTCTGCTACTCACGAATGGAGATCTATCCGTATCTTAACGTTAAGACACTCTATTATATATTGAGAAAAAAATAAAGCTTTCTCCTGAGGAGAACTCTTTATCTTTCCCCCTCGCCAAAAGGCGAGGGGAGGGAGGGTGTCCCCATACAAGCTGCAGCCTCTCCCTCGATAGCCACAGCTAGGAACTAGACCTACTACTAACGATGAAGTTCTTTCATTGTCTGTAGTCCACTTAAATTATATATAACTAACAAATTTTGACCTACACTAAACCAGACAAAAAAGAAGGCCGGGTGTTACCCCCGACCTTCACTGTCTGCTTATTCTCCTTTCTCCATCTTCAGGTCAGGCATTGCAAGCAATGTTCTAACCTGCATCAGGTTAATCGGGAACAGACAGGATGATGCAATTAGTATGCTAATGGCCATTGCATCTAAGGTGGCTGGAACCACCATGGCCAAGCCGCTACCGCATAACGCACAGATCATGGATATAATGTCCAATTGATTTGTCATCTGGGTTAGTGCATCTCCATACACCTTGCGGTTCAAGAGTGCCTTCCTAGTCTGGAAGAACCCAGCACCTAGGATCATGGTCACTGCACATTCCACCACCAGGATTATCCAAGGGTTGACATCAGACATCATTATAACAGCAGATATCAGGCATGATACCTCTAACATCACCGTGGCGATGTAAGGGTGAGAGCATGCCATCTTGATGCCGGCCTTAGAACTGAAGATTACCAGAATTAATGCTCCGATGATACCGCCGATAATATTATCGGTCGCGATACCTTTCTGCCCCAGTGCGCCGATAACCCAAGTTACGAAGATAACAGAAAGGAGACCACCCTGAGTGGCCCCGAATACTCTACCTAACCCTAACCAAAACTTCAACTGTGAAACCATAGTAAGCCTCCTTTGTTAAGTTAATCAATATCGTTACCAGATTTCAGTTGTATTATATATGTGTTAAAATTTCTTGACCTACACACCCTAGTCGAGGGAGACCCCTCGACTAGGCTGCTTTTACATGTAAATTACATCTATAAAGTTCTTGTAGATACTTTCATTGGGTAGTGTTAGTGTATTACTATTGACAAGACTATTAGCAGTAACCTGACAGGAATATCCTAATTTCTTATAAGTGAAGTACCGGTAAGATTTATCAGTGGTAGGTTTGAATGCCCATCCGACTATTAAGTCGACAGGATACCACACGTCGATTTTACCTACAGGTATCATAACCCAAGGTACTTGATAATACTTGTCACGTACTACTAGAGGATAGTAGTTTCTAAATATAAGTTCGTTATTTTTTACCCGATGGAATTCGTTACGATTCCATACTACACCAAAATCAGTTACAAAGCAATCCGGTGATCCTAAAAAGTCTAACAAACAGATATTAGTAGCTCTACCCCTTTCAAACTTTATAGATTTTGCATACACTCGTTTACTAGGATCGTGTATTATCTCAGGTGTTACCATCGTAGATGTCTCCGCTTATTCTTAACTATATGGTTGTATGTATATATAGTAAAATAAACAATGACATCTACAGCACTCTGTAGTTAATATGTCAGAGTCTTAAACTTGTGAGATAACATGTACAAATCGGTATTAGACATATCATCCAACCGGTCTTCTAGTAAAGCACAATCCCGAGATAGTTTCCCATCCACGATAAGGTTATATAGATTATCCGGATGTACTATCATGAGATTCTTAATTGTATTAATTAACGCTTTCATGAAGTCAGTATCAGACAATGACTTATTGCGTTCCATCTCCATCTTGATATCTTCACAGCGTTCTATCCATTCAGTAGCTAATTCAGCACCTATATCGTCATTTTTGAAGATAGCTTTACTGTTTTGTAATATTCTTCTTAAACGGGCATAGTGTGCTTCATACAGAGGACTATCTACATTGGCTAAACTGTACCAAGTATTACACCACATACTCATCACAGCTACTAGTGTGTTGTATAAGCATATTTCTTTAGCAGGACGGTAAGATATAAGTTCAGGAGTATCTATCTTCTTGAAGAGTTTTTCAAATTTACTAAGACCACTAGCTAATTTATCACCATAACCGCAACGAGCAGCATACTCATCAGCCCAGCGTTCTTGTAAGAATATGTTGTTACTGTTAACAGTACGGTCACTGATTTTTTCATTTGTTATACTTTTGAGATAGTTATTGGCATCGGTAAAAGCAGATAGATATACTGTTAATGCAAGACCTATGACACTGAGCACGGGAACTAAAACAGCTTTTACTAACATAGCGAGCGTGTTAATAACTATAGCAGCAGTAGTACCTACGGCCAGACTACCCTCATCTTTCGGATCAAATTTCTTCAGCACACCACATACTGTACCTAATGCTGCTGATAGTTTAATACAGAACTTGACTAATTTGCCTTTGAGATCCTGGTCGGCTTCAGATGCTGATGATAATTTACTAATTACCTTAGTATCTAAGGCTCTTAAAGCAGTAGCAGCTTCTTTTAGTTTACCTTTCTCAACTAGTGTAACTAGATTGTTCCTGATACGACTGCACTTCATGTATAAGTCTTGGCTGTGCTCTATTGTAGCCATGACGTGCCCTATTTCGTGCAAGTATATGGCAGCTAGTTCCCCAGCATTAAGTGTTTCGTCATCTCTAACTTTAGTATAGTCTTGAATCAGAAATGCTGTAGTAATATCAAAGAACATTTTCTCGATATATACAGGTATTCCTAACGGTTTAGTTACTGGATCTTTAGTTAATCCACCGCTTTTAAGATCTAGTAAAGTTGCTAAGCTTTCGATATCTTCTAAGATATTATTTTCAGCTTTATTGTAATATCGTTCCGCTTCAGATCCCCATCCAGATGCCCTATAGTGTCTTCCTAAAGAAGTCATGGATTTACTTATACAACCAGCAGTACCGAAAAAGAAAGCTGGTTTCTGATACATGGCGTCAGGAGTATGTATCAATACTATATGATCCACTTCAAGATTAAGATCTTTTTTGAATGTATCTATTAGCTTAGAAACCATAACTTCTTTACAGAATTTGAGTAGTTTAGTGTCTCTATAACGAGCTCGGGCTTCCCATGCCGGATTAACACCCTCGTAGTCTAGACTTTCGCGATAGTCTATAACTTCTTGAAATACTTTAGTAAGGTCTCTGCCTATAGCGGAGTATGATTGGAAGTTTATCGCCTCCATACCACTAAATGCTCTTAGGTTTATCATAGCTGACTATCTTCCTTCTATCGAACATCAAATTTTATTTCATGGTATATTCTTGGTATAGGTACTGCACTCACTGACGAGTACAGTACCCTGAGTTTAATTAACTTTTGCTAGTGTTTAATGGATAGTTCATCGGTGCTCGTGCCATTGATGTAACTGTATGCGGTGCCGGTGCTGCTGCCGGAGCATTAGCAGGGGCTGCAGACTGCATAGCGGACACTATCAGTTTAGCAAACGCCTCTGGTGTTAGTTTATCCCAGAAACTAGCTTCCTCTTTGGTAAGAGTAGGTGTTGTTAAACTGTTAGCACCTTGCTTTTCTTTTTCTCTGTCAGCGTATTTACTTTGCATGAATGCAAGTATGTTACGCACTACCTCAGTTATCAGCCGTAGTTCTGCGACCACTGGTGTAGAACCATCTTTAGTTCTATCGACATCTGCCTGTGTATAACTAGCTGTGGATACTCCAGTATTGGTTCTACTGAAAGTGCTAGTGTTAACATTAGACGCATATCTGCTGGCCGCTGTGTTAGCTGGAGCAGGTTGTGCAGCATTAGAATTTTTGAGGTCTGCTAATGCTCTGTCGATGAACTGTGCTGTATTATTCTTCAGCTGGTCATTCGGAAGATTCAGAGTAGGCGTGATAGGGGCTGTAGCAGTTTGGGTACCGTCACTCCCTTTCAAATCACTCATTACACCAGGTATATGATCCGGTAGTGTCGCCATATTAGGTATGTGACCCGGTAATATTCCTAATGTATTTCTATTCTTAGCCTTATTTGCAATTATCTCATCTCTAGTTCTTGCAAACTGAGCTAATTGTCGTGGTGCTCTTAGATACGGTATGTTACTAGGCAGAGTCGATATATTAGGTATATGACTAGGTAGTTGTCCTACGCCCGGTAAATCATCTAAGTTAGTATAATGTCCGGGTATATTCTTAGGTAGTTCCCCTATACCAGGCATGTCGTCCAGATTAGCGTAGTGACCTGGTATATGACCAGGTAGTTTACCAGGTGTATAATTCTCATCATAGTACTCAGTAGTACCGTATAGATGGTCAGGAAGTTCTGACATCTTAGGAATATATCCCGGAAGTACACCAGTGTCATATATGTCATCTAGGTTAGGTAGCTTACCTGCTATATGGCTAGGTAGTGTTCCAGGAACATATGCTTTTTCCTGTTGTATGATTGCTCCAGGTACATAGTCCGGCAACACTGCCATATTAGGTATATTACTAGGCAACTGTCCTATACCTGGCATGTCGTCTAGGTTAGCGTAATGACCAGGTATGTAGTCTGGTAATTTACCACCTTTATAGTCTTCATCGAAGTACTCCGTAGTACCGTATAGGTGATCAGGAAGTTCTGCCATATGTGGTATATGATCAGGACGCTTACCGATGTCGGTTATATCCATGATATCCGCACGGTTACTAGGTATATGGCTAGGTAATACTCCAGTAGTATCTGTGCTAGCAGGGTTAGTGCTAGTTCCTGATAAACCTAACTGGTCTTGCAGATTACCTAGTTCTTGTGTTATAAAGTCAGAACCAGCACCAACACCAGCACTAACACCGGCATTAACACCAGCACCAACACCAGCACTAACACCAGCACCAACACCAGCACTAACACCGGCATTAACACCAGCACTGGCACCAGACGATACAGCTGCTGTACGCGGTGCTTCGGCAGCAGATACACTTACTTCTGCAGCGGATGTATCCTTACTATCTAACGCACTGCTAGCCTTACGACTCTTAGTAGCAGCTTCTTTAGCATTATTATCAGTTGGTGGTAGTGTATCTTTGATTTCCTTAGCAGCATCTTGAGCAGCAGCAGCACCCGAATCTGTAGCAAACTGTTGTAAGTCAGGTAACTTACCTTGTGCTAATTCAAAATGTTGTGCCTCATTGAGCTTACCAGGACGATATCTACGTGTGATACCAACTGCCTTAAGGAATGGTTCTATCTGGTCTACAGATGTTCCTCTGTCATAAGGTTTGTTCTTGATACCACCAAAACTACCATCGCCTAAGTCTATCGCTATACCAGTTTCATGTCTAGATGTACCAGGTCTAGCAGCATCCTTAGGATACTTAAGTTTAAGTGCAGCTTGCTCTTTATACGTTCTGAAAGCTGAAGTGATAGTCCAAGGTTTTTGTTTACCAGACTGCTCAGCTAGTTGTCCACCAACAGCAAGTCGTTTCAAGAATTCAGCCGATAAATTACCTACAGATTTCCAGTCTTTACCACCGTAAGATGTTTTAGCACCTTTCATGGAAGGTAGACTCTTGAGAATCTGAATGGCTTCTTCTCGTGATTGTGGTATAGTTACACCTTTGTAGTTAAACTTCGGTGAACCAGAACTAGCAGATGTACTAGCAGCTGCACCAGTATCCTTACCACCATACTGACTTGCAAACGAACCTCTAGCAGGTTTACTACCCTTAACGATTTTCTTAACGTTCTTAGGATTACCCTTCTGTTTCTTTCCTTGGTTGGTTCTCTCTTCATTCTGTTCTGCTTGTTCTTCGGCACGCTCATGTTTTTCAGCTTGTTTGACTAGACGTCTACCGGCAGCTTTAAGTCTGTCGCTAGTGTCATCTCCGCCTGCTTTCTTCTTAGCTTCCTCTGCCATGAGCATTTCAGGTGTGAAGGGTGACTTTAACTCACTACCACCGCCGTCTGGCATATCGTCTAAATTCTTATTATGGAATTTATCATACCAGTGTTTAGCCCAGCCTAATCTTTCATAGAGTTCGGCACGATACCGTCCATCTGAATCTACACCTGTTTTGACATAGTTAGTTACTGCAGCAGGTGCTTCAAAATACAACAGAACTATATCAGTAGCTTCTTTAAGATCTGTAGAGTTCTTAAGTTTAGCAGTCATGCCTTTCTTTGTAAGAATACGTATAGATATCTTACCTTTACTCTCTCCAGTTAATTCATCATAAAGAAATGCTATCTGTATATCAGGATCACCTATGGATTTTCCGTTACTATGTGCAAAGTTCCACAAGCATCTTTTACGTGTATGATACGTCCACTGTGCTAAACCGTAACCTTTACTGTCCTTAACGAATACTTTATTAAGTTCATCTGCTGTAGCATTATCAGCACGTTCAGTATATGCAATACTCTTTTGGCGTGATTTACTCAGGTCATTTTGTACAATAATGGTGTGTATACCGTTAGATTCTTTGTGGAAATTACCTAATAATGCGGCGATACTTTCATCCGTCCATCCCTTAGTCTTAAAGAATTTCCAGAGTTTAGCAGCTAACGTATGACTGTCAGGTTCTATACTCCGTCTTGATTTTTGTACTTCATTATCACCGCCGCCGGAAGCCGGACTGTTAGAACGATATTTCTGCTGTTCCGCTAGAGATTTCTTCAGCGTATCATCTTTAGTAGGAGCTTCTGGTACATTAGGTTTCATCGGGTCATTATACTCAGGTTTTCCGATATTATCTTGAACCGGAGTATTACCTGCACCACCACTATTACTACTAGTGTCATTGTTAACCGGAGCATACGGATCAGTAGGCTGTGAATTGAGTACCTTATTAACAGTTTTATCGAACCGTTTTACTCCATCAGCCATTTGCTGACTTTCTGGAGAATCGGTACCTCTTTGAGCATCATCAGCCTTACGGATTTCTTCATCCACAAATCGTTTATGCTCTTCTGCCCTACTTCTACGAGCGTCTTCAGCTTGTTTCTGTTGAGCAGCTTGTTCCGCTTCTTGTTGTTTCTTCTTTTCAGCTTCACTCTTTCGTGCTGCCTCACGATCTGCACGAGTATTCTTACGAGCATCCGATTCTTTCTTTTCATCTGTTAGCCACTGATCAAAGAATCTGATTAAGTCCTCTTTACGAACGCCATGATTAAGATATAGCTTAGCAAATTTACCAAGGTTTATCTTATTTCTGACATTACGTAATATCTTGATTAACTGAGCAATCTGTACTTTATTCAGTGCATTAAGATCAGGTTTAGCTCCAATAGTTTGATTCAACAACCTATTGATTGCTAATACAAAGTACACGTAGATAGGTACGAATACTTTACCGAACCAACACGCCATGTATGTATAGAACATAGTGTTAGGCTTAGCCACGTCGTTGTATGTCATCCACCCAATGTCAGATGAGTTGACTATTGTTATACCTAACTTCTGCAGAGCAGCGTGACCGTACATATATTGTACTGGCTCTAACTCTTTCTCAGCAATGTCTCGAGCACCTTGTTTATTACCATATTCCAGTATTATCTTAGTAAAATCAGTTACTAAAGATTTCAGTTTATCTTCTTGTTCACTCTGTTTCGTATCCGCACTAAAGATAAATTCATATGCAGATTCCTGTAGTTGTTTTACACCAGCTAGAATGTGGCTTTCAGAACCATCAGCACCTAGCGCAACTACTGTGTTGAATACAGCTATTAAGCTATCTCGCTGACTCATAGTCCTACCGTTGGTAAATGTAGCCATGCCTAACGTTCTGATAACTTCATCAGCAGCTTCGTTACTCATAGTCTTAGCATCTTCTACCGCAACATCTATGTCTGAGGTATCAGTTATCATCTTCTTGAGGTCACTGCCTGTCTTACGCATTACCGGAGATAGTTTTACCGATAGATTAACTAATGCTGTGTCCTCTTGTTTCTTCCGTTGCTTTCTCATCTCTTCTAGTTGTTTAGCCATAGGTGCAACACTAGGTGCTTTACCAACTTTCATATCCTCTGCCACCTTCTTCAGATCATCACGATACTTAAAGAATCCTTGACTAGTAAGCATATAGAATTTGACTGATTTATCAAGAAGACCTTCTTTCTTCTTCTGATATGCTGCATATGCTTCTTCTCTTTTATCAGCAGGAATATCATCAGTGTCTATGGAACCAAAAAACGGATCTAAGTCCACACCGTAGCCGGAAACAACACTGGCAAATGCACTGAATACTTTCTCCATACGGATTTTAAGCCAGAATTTCAAGTATTCATATGCTTGCGATACAAGTTTTATACTTTCTTCATCGAGGAATGTTTTCATTATCGAGATGATACGAGTATGCGAGTATTTCTCACCGTACGATAATACATTCTCTACTCGTTCATAGGCTTTGTTACTGGCCGGACTACTACGCATACTCTTAACAGCAGGCCCACCTGTAGGTTTACTAACTGCACCAGCTTCTTTAATAATGTCACGTAGCAGGTGTGTACTACGCATTATGCTATTAAAATGTTCATCTTCAATTTCGTCTTTATAACCAGCACGCCAAGATTGAGCTACACGTAACTCGAATTTCCTTGCTGCCTTAACATGGTCAGGCTCAAAGAAATCAGTATGTCCAGACATATCAGGGAAACCATAGTCGTAGAAACGTTCTATAAATTTACCTGCTGTTACAGATCCGTGTAAGAAATCACTTATGCCACTACCCATTCCTTCGGCAACTGCGTTGTATATTCCGACAGCTCCCTCTTTGATACCCTTGATTGACTCTTTGATAGCGGTTTTAAATCTGAAATCTTTAAGAGCAGTCCAGGCACGAGAGAAGTGCTGACCAGACTGATTCAGTCCTTTGGATAGTAATGTACCAAAGCTTTCATCCATACTAGTTTTGAGGTTGGCAGAATCTTTGTCATATTCTGCCACATCTGACTGACAGCGTTCTATTAAGTAATTAGCAAAACCATCTATGGATAGTTTTAGTATATCCGCATCCAGTTTATTGCTTCTTAATAAATCATTAGCGTTTTTCTCAAATTCCTTAAGTGCAGCAGAACGTGCATCTTCCGGTATGTCATCTACTACGATAGCATCACCAGGTTCTGCACCGGCTGTAACACGTACGGTAGTAGCATATGCTGTAAATACCGGTAAGAATATTCTTCTCCACCAGCTGATTATGAATCTTTTCGCTTCTTCTCTAAAACCACCACGGATTTCAGATTCATCTATACCTTCATTCAGTACTTTATAACGTACCTTTTCTAAATCAGCGTCTGTAAAGAATTCATCAGTCCATGCTTCAAATTCTTCTTTAGTAGGTTCAGGTTGCTCTTTATCGATAAAGTGTACCTGATCTGCTTCTATTACACGGAATTGTTCGCTAAAACGTTTTTTGGTATCAGCGTCTTCATTAGTGACATCAAATCCGTAAAGTTTAAACCTTATCTCTTCCCATATTTGTTCATATTTGGAAACTTCTGTACTCCAGTCTGTCCACTCTCCTAGATTAATTAGAGATTGTTGGAATTCAATATAGCCCTTGACTAATTTTCCGATAGTACCAAGTACACCTTTTGTTGCAGCAGCAGCACTGTTCAGTAGATTACCATGCTTAAGTTCGGTCCATGCATAACTGAAGTTAGCAGTTGCACTACCGAATATCTTAGTATTTTCATCTACTAAAGCAGCTTCGTCATACTTCAGACTATCGCCTATACCAGCTTCCTCAGCCCTCTCTGACATCTCAGCCATCCAAGCTTCAAAATGTTCACCATCTAAGATGTAAGTATCATTTCCGCTATAAGGCTGCAACGCTTTTTCAATCTGTTGACAGGATTCTCCAAACATGGTATCAGGGATGTCATCAGCTTTAGGCTGTGATAGATCCTGCTCTGGAGGATTGTTACGATCTGCATCGGGATCGGAAGAGTATTCTTGTATTGCAATGGCATCACGAATAGACATGAGTGTCTTACAATAAGTCTTATATGCGGGTATGAATCGTTTAGTGTACCAAGCTTTGAGATACGTCAGTTTATTTCCACCAACGCTCAATTCAGCATCGTTTAAGAAATCTATCTTGTAACCGAATTGACGTAATCTCTTTTCGTCGACACCGGTATCATTACCATCAGACAATTCTGAGAAAGTGTCAGTTTCTAAGTCTTCTATAGCTTCCCAGTATTTAGTATTAACGCCATATGCAGGGAATCTTACATTACGCATCGCTACTACACGAGTATCGTCTTTAGTTAGTTTGTATGTGAGACCGATTGCATCGGCTGCTAACCATGCAAAGCCTAAGCCTGTTGCCATTTTAAGTGCCGTCTTAAGTACCAATCCAGCACCTGCACGTATAAGCCCTTTACTACCAGCACTTGCAGCTGTTCTACCGCCAAATCCTAATTTAGACCATGTCTTCTTGAAGAATTTTTTGATAGCACCGCCTTCACCAGCAGCCTTGCCGGCTGCCTTACCAGCAGCTTCACCAGCTTCACCGGCCGCTTTACCTGCAGCTTTACCTGCAGCTCCTTCTATAGCAGCAGCTTTCTTTCCAAATGGTAACCAACCAAACATACGTCTGAGAAGGCCTACCTTACCGCCGCCGCCTTTACCAGCAGCTTTACCTGCAGCTTTTTCACCACCACCAAATATTTTACTGGAAAAGTAGGTTGTTAAGATATCATCAAGTATACCATCTCCACCACCACTTTCACCACCACCACCTTCTTTATCTTTACTTCCGAAGAGTCTAGCAAAGAAACCCGGTTTCTTTTCGTCATCTTTATCTTTCTTACTTTCTTCTTTCTTTTCTTTAGCTTTACGCTTACCTTCTTTCCATTCTTTGTATCTGTTGTCTAATAGACCATCACCGTCTTTATCATCGCTCTCACGACGAGGCATCCAGTTATATAACAGACCATATATGTCTGCTAACCGACGTCCAACGATCTCCTCTAGATCGATGCGGGATATTAAAGATGATTTAAACAAATCTATGGTCTGGTTCCATATATTTCCGATCCAGCCGGTTACTACGGCTCCACCTTCTCCTAATATAGACCCCAGAGCGCTTATCACCTTACCCGTCATTTTCAACGCCCCGATACCGAGCTTTAATGCTTTCCCTCCAGCAAACTTCAATACGCCCATACCAACTGATGCTAATTTACCTACCAGTGATTTACCAGCGAATGCAGTTAACTTATGTCCTTCTTCGTCAAATAGTCCGTTATCAATATCAGTAGTACTGATAACAATGCGAGCTTCTTTTAGTTGGGTGTTACCATCCTCACTAAACCACGATATAACTTCCTTTTTAATACCGTAAGCTGATGTGACAGGTTCACCGTCTCGATATATGTATTTCTTGGTGTCCTTATTATCTTTTAAATCGTCACCACGAATAACGCATTCCTTTTTGCCATTACGTACTACATAAACGTCTATGAATTTGTTCTTTGACTTAAATGCTTTTACAGTAAAGTCAAATGCATGTGATACTACCCAAGTTCCGGCATTCCAGAGTGTGCTTACCACAGCACCCATACCTTTAGCAGATTTCTCTATCACAGATCCGATAGCACCAAATACTTTACCACCAGTTTTACGGAATAATAATCCAAACTTAGTGAGTAACGAGCTCTTGATGGGGTGTCTGTTGATGTCACAGAGACCAGCGTTGATATCTTCAGGTTTAATAACTGGTTTATCACTCAGAATACGTTTACTTGGATTATTGGGATCTATTTCAAGTTTATGACATACACCTTTGATGTCGAATACATCCTTAACAACTGATTTTTCGCCATCTTTAGGATCGATGGTCACAATGAGACCTTCTTTAATGTCATCACCGCTTACTAATGCTGTATCAGGGTCACGGAAACTATATACGTCGCAGTAAGGATCTATGAGGCCGCGTTTAAAATCACCGATGCCTTTCCAGATATCCTTTAAGTGTATATTTACACCCATGGTACTGAATATTCCTTTAACTACGTTGTGTATAGTTCTACCAATGACACCCCCACTGCTAACCAGTGGCTTTCCGTTAACGTCACAGAGTCCATTAGGTGCATCACCTACATCAATAAGAGTTTTAGGTGATCCATCTTTGTCATAGCCATATGCCGGTATAGTTAAATCAGCAACCGATTTGATTGGTTTACTGAGTTTTTCATCTTTAAATACACCAGTCTCAAATGCTTCTTTACGAATTAATAAGTCTTTTACCGGGTCAGGTTTAGCTCCTTTAACAGGAGGTGCCCGATACACATCACATGTCTTATTGAAGAGCATGTGTCTTGCCATACCGAGACTGTTAGTAACTGCCCCGGTAGCTAGACCCCATGCTCCTGCCACAGGAGCAGATACAAGATCAGTTGTAGCACTTACAAAGTTACGCAGACTGCCAAAGAATCCGCTATTGCGTAAATTACCAATCACGTTACGAAGATTCTTAGGGTCAACATAGCGTAACGCATCTATCGACATCAATCCGGACTTCATACGGTCGTACATAGCTTCATTGACTAGCAGGATATTCTTCAGAATATCGTTAGTCTCGTCTATGCCGTATTCCCGTTTATATTGCTTCTCTTTAGTTACTACCTTACCTTCATCCTCGGTTTCATCTTTTTTACCAAAGAAGAAATCTTTAATCTTACTGACTACACCACCCTTTGCGAACTTAGTAGTATCAGTATCATTGTCAGTTATATGTAACTTATCAAGCAGTGCTTTACTAGGCTTAAAACGTTTAAGTATAGCCAATGCTTCTTGTTCACCTACAGTATCTCTGACACACTTGTATATAAGTTCTTTAAACCGCTCATTATACTTGTGTGGTATGATAGTTTCGCCACCAGCTTCACCAGCAATACCGGCACCGCCTAATATTTCAGTAGGTTGATCGACCTGACCTCCTATCTGATCAATAGGTAGAGTTCCGAATGTGATATTATCACCTTTGGCGTAATTATCTTGCCACTGTGGTTCTAGATCATCATCACTGAAACCGGCAAATAACGGATCTCCTTTGCGTTTACTCATACTCGCGTAACGACGCATGAGATCTGCTCTCCAGCGGTTATCCCATCTGTTACGGCCCTTAAAACCGCCATAATAACCATCAGAGAAAGTATCCCAATCGTCAACTATTGATTTTAGTAACTTATCTCTATCCGGTCTGTTCGCGATTTTTGAAAGATAGCTACGCAGACCATAAATATCTGCACGCTTTTCAGTATAATGACCCTGTTCGCGATGAGCATAACTACCACCCACACCAAACACTGCACCATACTCATCGAGCAGATGGCCTAATTCATGTCCTACTCCGACAATTGTATTAGAGAGTTCATTATCCGGATCTATTATGATGAATCCGGATTTAGGGGATGTAGCATCTACTATTGCACAGAGCCCATGTGAAAAGCGTTTTCTTAGCTTCTTCAACAGATCCCACTGACGTTGATTTGATCCAATGAAGTTCGGATCGTCTAATAAAGCTGCATCGCTTTCAGGTTGGTCAGCTAGTGATATTGGCCGAAATTTAGTTCTTCGCCCCCCTGTATACGAATAATTACTAGTTATTCCAGCCTTTCTTATAACTGTGAGCGGTACCTCTGTCGCCTCCGGGTGTTCTGCAGAGTATCCAATTTCTGTATTGGACATTTCTAGATCTACAATTTTAACGGTATCCGGTATATCGTGATATTCTCTAAAATATTCAGTAACATCTAGAATAGGTGCCCACGTTACTAATCTATCCAGCTGTTTACATACAGCAGATCCTACTAGTGCTCCTTTTAGTGACTCGTATATGCGTGAATGTTCACGACTGCCACCTTTAAATTCACTGTCTACTATCCTCTGAAACTTACTAATGTCAGTAGAATCCATACCACTAAGTGCCATACGGATTCTGTCATCTGCCTTACCAATTGCATCTCTATTTCTTTTAAATCCCCAACTATCACGATCATCGTGTAAAGTCGTGAGATCATCATAAGTATCATCGAATAATCTATAGTAATCAAAGTTTGCACCCTTAGCAAACTTTTTCTGTTCATTATTTTTTTCACGTTCTCTTGCTTCTTCTTCTTTTTTCGCATGCTTTTCTTTACTATCTAAGTTAGCACTTTTAAGCATCTTGTTGATATCACGATCTTGCAGCTCTTTAAGTGATTGTTCTTTGGTACTTATCAGTTCAGTAACCTGTTGTGCATAGTTCTCATTTAACTTAGCAACCGCTTGATAGTAAGCATCGCTATCTTTATCTTCTGATATATTAGCCAGATCTTCTTTATATTGTTCGTTTAATTCTTTTATCTTTTCACGGGTCTCATTGTCTTGTGAATGTAGTATATCACCATCACCCATAGTGTCGAATATTCTCCGCAATTGTTTAGGCATGGCACTCCTGACAAGTTCCAGAAAGGGGTTACCTTTATGCTTATTCAGGATTTGTGCAAAATCCATTAAACTGCCTATTTGGGTTGCCCAAGCATTCCATTCTTTATCTGTCAGATCTTTTAGATCTCTATACTTACCAGTTTCTAACGGATTACCATCTTTATCATGAGAAACAATGTCTCTCAATATAGCGAGACCTCGGTGTAATGTAGAAGCAACATCAAGTGCACTATCTTTAGCACTGCTAGCTATATCACCTGCCGCACCTGCAAGAGCATCTTTGATTTCACCGAATCCTTCTTTCAATCCGGTTTTTTCGAGGATTGCGCTTCCGCCAGATTTAATACTATCCCAGAATGACTCAATTATCGACTTACCTTGCTTACTAGTAAGTTCAGCCATTTCTTCTTTTGTTTTCCAAGCACCAGACTTCCATTGTTTTCTTTCTTCTTCGGATAATCCCTGGTTGAGTTCATCCTGTGTAAAAAGATTCGCACCGTCAGCTCCAGTGGTACGTAATTTAGCAAGTACATCACTTTTTATATCAAGGTTACCGGAACCGTTAACTGTAGTATAGTCATCGGCTATTAAGCTAAGATGCCCAGATTTCTTGATAGCGTCCATAGTGTTCACTAACGCTTCTTCAGCACCCTGTCCTTTTATAGTAGTGAGCAGCGTATTGATACTAGTGATAGCGTTACTATTGGCTTTACGTGCAACATGCTTATCGTCTGATTCTTCAGGGTCAACTACAGTTAGTAACAGATACCAGTACCATATTGCTTGTTTCTGTTGATCCGGTTTGTCAATGCCGTTTAATGCAATTGAACCGAATCTCTTTACAGATTCTGGCATCTTTTTATCCTTCTGGTCATACTTATTTTCTTTAGTACATAACCAGTCGTAGAGACCCGCTAAATCAATTTCTACATTACTCTCAGTGAGTATCCCGTACTCACTACTATACGCAATATTGTACAGAAATTGGTAGATACTTTTGGTGTATTTTTCATCATTAAGCACTCTCTCAAATGCGTTTTTATTAGCCTCACTATCTGGACCACCTAAATTATCAAAGATATAATCCACGGATTCTTTAGTACGCTCATGTAGATCACGCACTTCGTAAGCATTGGAAGATGTGAGACGTTCCGTTATCTCTTTTTTGTATTCTTGTTTTAATACATTAGCAGCTTTAAAACGCATAGTCTTAAAGTCATAATACTGTTCTTGTGTATTCTTTAGCTTATCTTTACCAACAGTCTTAGTTGCTATAGCCTCTAAGAATTTAGTCTGCATTCTCAAATAGCCAGGGATTATTTCTTCAATAGTGGCTATAGTTTTATTAGTTAGTTTACCACCTTTGTCTAAATTGTCATATGTATCGTTATAAAGTTGTGGCTTACCTAGTATATCGTCTGCATCTGGTATTAACTTCTTTATCCACTCGAGTTTTTCGGGAAGTTTATAACGACCTTTCTGTACTTCTAGCAGTAATTGGGTTATACCTTGTTTACCACCGCCACGTAACATAGTGTTGAGTTGGTTGGCGAATCCTTTAGGTAATTTACCCACTGCCATGTTCGTGAGATTCTTACCAAGGGCAGTGCCGATACTTTGGAACAAGAAACTTTTCAGCATGCCCATGGGTGTAAGTGAATCGTCACCGAAACCCATGCCATCATCGGGGCCTTGCATTGCGTCTATAAGCTGAGAAAACATGCCAATACCCATATCAGCTGCATCTAGACCACCGAGTATCTTTTCTTTCAGATTGTTTGCTGTCTTAGAAATAATGTTCTGAACTTTATCATTAAAGCCGGATGCCAATTTACTTTTCAAATTACCAGTAATACGTTCTGACATGTATAATTTATCAGCATCTGGTAATGCAGTGTTTTTACTAATAGCGTCCAATCGTTTCTCGAGAGATTCGAGACCCACCTTCATAACTTCAAGAGTATCGGTAGCTACATAGAACGATCTATATTTGAGCTCTAAGTCTTTCTTAAGATAAGCGGTGAATATACTCTTAGTAAAAGAGGTATTAAAGGTAGCTTGTTGTGCTATAGTGCCTAATAGCGATACATCTTCTTTATGATGTATCTGTCCGATACGTCGGTCTAATGTTCTATTCAGTATGGCATCTTTTTGCTGCTCCATACTTTTCTTTTCTTGGAGCTTAAAGATTTCACCCATGGTGTTCTGAATATTCTGATTCCGGGTTTCCTCTTTTGAAAGCTCTCTCGGGGCAGCTTCTTCTTCCTCACCAGCTATTTTAAGAATGGCTTTGTCTATACCGAACGGCATCTGACTACCAAACTTGTTACCCATGGTACGTAACATGCGTTTGGTTTGATTCCATACCGGCATAGCCTTATCCATGACGGCTTGCTTAATAGTGTCTACTTCTGAGCTTACTTCTTCAGCAGCGTCCCATGTCTCTTTAACTTTAGGCATGGTAGTTTTAAGTGCTGTCTTGATACCTTCTCCAGCACCTTCTAGAGCATCACTACCAGCTTGCTGCACATTTCTTTTTATAGATCGTAGAGTTCTTTCAACAGGACTGCGATCTTTATCAGCACCATCTATGTCTTCTTCAAAAAAGTCCGCAATTTCGCTATCATAGTTGTCTAGGTCAGAATTAATTTCGTCATCAAACTTAACGTCATTCTTAGAAGGATCTTTGTTAGCCATGGCGGATTACTCCTTTACCAAAGGTATCTGAAAGGGCATGAATTTAAAGTAACAGTATGTCCCTATCAAGTACTCAGAAATCTTGAACATATCTTTAGCAGTTTCCGGATTTGTGACATCTATATCGTATTGCATCCACTTAGCAAATATATCATCATCACAGGAGTATGGAGCGAATACGCTTTTGTTAGTAAATTTCATGTCCCGGAATAGTAAATCTTTTAATACACCATCTCTATCTAACGCAGCTGATAGATTATCTATAAACAGCATGTCGAAAGATTCCCACGTTCTACTGTCCATCTTACGAACATCCGTGGTGATGAATTTAAAGGTAGCAAAATCTCTAAATGCATACCTGAGCATTTGCAGATACACAGTGAGATCGGTTTTCACTACTAATGGATAGGTGTTGATAGTTACGTTGATAGGGTGTGTAACACCAGCACGTATATTCCCACTGTGAATAGATTTGAATAGTGACTCTATGTTACATGAGAAGTCAGTATCCGGACTTCTGTCAAATATCTGATCACTATTATTAGGATTCTCATAAAACTTAATCAGATCTTCTTCACTATACTTAAGATCAGGATATACTGTAGTGAAGTGTCTGTTAGGACGGGTATTATACTTGGCCAGCCCATCTATTAAGTAAGCGACCTCTTCTTCAGTCTTAGCCAGATTAATCAATAAACCCATGCGAGTATCTTTTAATAAAGGTAAATCAATGTAAATGTCTTTAACAGAGTGAAATGCTGATGCTACGATAGCTTCATTTGCCTTATTAATAAGGTCTTTGTTTTTCTCAACAAGGTCGTTTAATGAAGTCATATATGATATACCTTTATATGAACAATATTTACTCAATCATCTGATGATGTACAATAATTTACAGGAAGTTATATATGGAAAAGTTAGCTCCCTTTTCTATGTCCATCATAGAAACAGAAGAATATGTTAAACGTAAAGAGTGTATGCCAGTGACGGCATATGCGATGTATGAACCATCTACAGAGCGATTCCATCCTGATGGTTTATTTTCCGAAGTAATCTTCGGTCAATTAGGCTCATCACAGCGTTTTATAAGACGTGCATATATAGACTTACACACTAAGTTAATAACACCACATCTGTTTAAACAGATTATGGAATTGAAATCTTACTATCGGGATATCCTAGCAGGTAAGCAGTATGCTTACTTCGATCCAGAACTTAAAGACCTTATGCGTACTACCAGTGATGATCCCCGTGGTGATACTGGCTATCAGTTCTTTGTATCTAATTATCCGAAGATAGATTTTAAAGAGACTACTTCTAATAAGCGTTCCACTAAGATAAAATTATTGAAGAAGTATAAAGACCGCGTATTCACTACTAAGTATATTGTACTACCTGCAGCAGTACGTGATGTAAAGATTAAAGATGGCAGAGCAGAGTCTGAAGCTATCAATAAGTTATATCTAGGACTGATGTCCTTGGCTTCTGCTATACCCGCAGAGGATGGTGATGACCCGGTATTCGATACTATACGTTACCAGATGCAGTGTAAGATACAGGAAATATATGTATACATCACCACTATACTAAATGGTAAGACTGGCTTCAATCAGACTAAGTATGCTGCTAGAGCTATAGCCTATGGCTCACGTAACGTTATTACTACACCGCAGATGGTACGAGTAGATTCTCCCTTATCACCTAACATGATGCAACCGGATGATATCGAGGTACCTACATTCCAAGCACTTAAAGTGTATGCACCACTAGCTATACATTATTTAAACGTCAATTTCTTTAGCCAGATATTTAGTAATCCTAATGAAGCTAATATTCCTCTCATTAATTCTAAGACATTACAATTAGAGTATCATCGTGTTAGTGATAGCGAACTGCATAAATATACTACTAATGAAGGTTTAAATGATGTTATCAACGACCTGCGTGATGTACATCTCCATAAGAGACCTGTTGCTTTTGAACTACATCGGTCTGAGCAAGTTGAGCCCGGTACTGAATTCTATGCCATGTTAGTGTACGATAACGGTGATAAGATATACTGGATACGAGACTTAGAATCCTTTATTAACGGATATGGTAAGACATCACGTTATCGTGATGATAATGAAAAGTTACGAGTAGTTGAACCGTATAACACTCATGACTACGTTATTGAAGGTACCGGATCACTATACGCTTACGGTATGGATATAGTTCCTGAGGATGTGGATGTTATTTTCAATATCCCACAATATCGTGAATTTATCAAACTTGCTGAATCCAAGGGTATAGAACCAGATGAATTAGGCGAATACGAAATAGTAGTAGACGGTATAGAGATACACACTAAGAACTGCTGTTATGGTGTGGTTAATGAGGCAGCATGGGAACAGTTTATTAGTAATGATGTTATTACTATCGGTAGACACCAGTATATCAAACCGGAAGTATTGGCAGCACGTTACCGTGCTATGGCAGGACGTCCTGATAGATTAAAGGATAAACGTAAATTAGAGTTCTTTGAAGATATCGTTTTTGACCCTGATAAAGTACGTCCGTTAACTTGGTTAGAATTAGGATACACTATAGCTTGTATATGTAACGTGGGAAAACATATGCTATCAACACGTTATCCGGTAACCAATCTATACAACATGGTACCGTATCACGGACACATCATGAGTACTATACCTAGTCGTATAGCAACAATAGTAGTCAATCCTGATGCGTATGAGATGAACGGCAGAGGTTTACTGCTATCGGAGTATCCAGTGATAGGTGCTGCTACTAAACAATCACTATCAGTACACCCTATTACTCTTGCTAAGTACCAAGGCGACCATGATGGTGATGCTCTAAGTTTGATGGCACTTATGTCAGATGAAGCTAATAAAGAATTAGAAGACTATCTACAATCTACTAGCTCTATACTAGACAGTGCTGGTAACTTACGATGCGGCCTTGATGGTACTGGCGGTGCTGTAATAAACATGTCACTATTCTTCTGTACTTATCATTCCTTAGAATAAAAAATAAAAGAGTCTATCTGCCCATATGGGCAGATAGACTCCATTGTGGTATTTATTTCTTAGCTTCGGAATCCTTCTGTTTAGTATCCTTTAGAGTAGGCTTTTCTTCTTTCCCACAAGGGTATACTTTATTTATAGAAGAATATATCTCTGAAATCGTGTTTGTAATTGTTTCATTCACGAGATCAGCATCTTCTTTCTTCTTGTTAGGGAATGCACCGAGAATACCATTCAGAATTTCCTTAGCCAGATCAGTTTTAGGTTTGATGTCCCATCCCCGATCATAATTGATGATTTCGTTACCCTCAGTGTCAGACACATGAAGTTTACTAACTCGACCGTTATTGATACCGTATTTAGAACCGACATCATACACCTTGGCTTCAAAGTTGTAACGTTTACCATCCGCAAGAACAAATCCACTATACCAAAGATCATTCCAGGTGATAGGTGCTGCAGTGATACAACCTTTAGTAAAACGACGTTCTTCATCAAGACGTTGTTTACCAGTTTCACCGAGATATGCAGCAGCGGCATCTCTGACCACATTAGAATTCTCCTGAGTTAGCGTGCATTTTAGATACTCACTTAAGAGCGTTGTAAAATTGTTAGCTAATATCCAGAAGAAAGTTTTCCGTGTGGGGTCATCGACCAGTTCCAGCATCTCGTCATCAGACCACCGCTTGAGAAAGAACTCGTGCTCTACTATACAGTCTTCACAGTAAGTGTTGATGTAGTACATTACGTTACCTGCATACTTAAAACAATTTCTGTAAAGATTCCAGCCGCACACCATCAACCGATTATCAAACGGATTTGCTATCACGTCTAGACAATGTAATATTAACTCCGGGATAAGTTTAACTTTTATCTCCGGTGTCAAAGCTGCACATTTTCTAAGTGTATCGTTGATACAGAGAATAACAGATCTCATGATAAAATCTTCGAGATCATCAATGAGCAGTCTTGTTGTTAAGTCTGAAAGATCAACCGGCGGAATAAATGAGTCTGCAGTAAGCGTAGCTGCTTGATCTAAATAACGTCCTGCGATAGATACGACAGCCTCTCTTAGAGTTTCGTTAGGCTGCCCGTTTTCTATCAACGATATCAAGATAGGTTCGGGTGTTATTCCCATACTCTCCATTATTTTATTCATAAATAAACTCCTAAAGTTAAAAGAAAAGCCTATCATAGTTAACTATGATAGGCCGTTATAATTATTTCGCAGCAGTCATAGTACTCATTGTAGTTACGACAGCTACATGTGGTTGTACAGATGCATGCAGATACATATTTTCGTAGATTATATTAGTAGATTCTATCACACCCTCTCGTAGGTATGGCATGATGCGTGCATAGAACATTTGTAAGAATCTGTCCACCCATTGTTTCTCGCAACCTTCTCGGAGATTGTTGCGTACCATATCAGGTAATGGATAGTCCTTATAGTAGTTATACATAAGTACTGTTAGGTCGCAGTTAAATATACTACCATTAGACTTAGTAACTACTAATGCTTTTCTAATTGCACGAGCTAGTGCATCTTCACCATCTGCACCTAACTGTTGCAGATAATCAGATATAGCTATCCACGCTAACTGATAAATGATTACTAATGCTGCGAAGTACTTACGGTTTATGCCGTAAAACGCTCTGCCTTGGAACTCAGGGAACTGATCCCAGTTATTACTCTTTTTAATAGTTTCATAAGTGTATTTGTAAACACTGTCTACAAATAACCTATCCTCAGTAATATACCCGTAATCAGTGACAAAGTGGAATGCTGTATCATACAAGTTGGTAAATCCATCACATAGACACTCGCTAAAATACTTAGTGATCGTCTCAACATCACCGCCGGCTGCAGTATCTTTACGCATGCGAATAATATTGATTGCGATGTTGAGTGCGTCCTCAGCGGTTAAGCTCTCAACAAAATTATTGAGCGTGTCGATAGCTGTATTACTAAGAACTTCTACACCAGCCTCTGCACAAATTTCCAAAAGACCAAGATCATTCTGAAGTCCTTTAGGAAGTTTCAAATCTTCGAGATCAATACGGATCTTCTTGATACCGTCTTCTCTCACTTCACTAATAAATCTCATACATAACTCCTAGTTAATTAATAAATGGCTAAGACTGCTTAACTTAGTCCATTTTAGTAATATATAAATATTTTGTAAATGACTAGAAATTTATACCAAATACTTCTCTTACAAACATTCTAGCATTTATATTACCATTTACTTCTAGTAATTTGTCATATGCTTTACTTATATCGTCTCGCCATAATACTGATTTATGTTTAGGAACATGCGACTTTATTTCACGCATAGCTTTTCCGAATGATTCATAGGCCCCATGTATTCCAGAAAACTCTTCCCATGCATGTTCTGACCAGTAATACTTATTGCCATCTTTGACAATTACAGTAGTGTGTGATTGAGTTTTACCATTGAGCAGAGTTAACCACCAGCCTACTGCTTTAACATTATTAGCACCAAACTCTTCTTTCAGTTTAGCATAAGTGTACAGTGACTGATCCCAGCAAGTACCAATCTTATATTTCATCAGTTGCTTAGGTTTAAGTACTAAGGTGTGAAGCCAATCCCAAGAAGTACTCTCCTCCATATTCCGGTCATCAACATTACCATACTTAATATCAGACAACTCTTTATAGTGTCTGAGTATAATCTGATAAGCTGAAACCTGAGGTTCCTGTACCTCAGGTGTAGTGAGTGGTTTGTCCAAATCTGACACTTTGTCATTTCTCCTCTAAATTAAACTCTTTTTCGAGTTCTTCATAACCAGGTAGTCCAAAAAAGGTTTCACATGCTTGCATGCAGTATGCACTAGGTGATATACTAGCCATACCTAACAATTCAACATATCCGGTATCAAAACCATTTACACCCAATACCGTACCATAACAAGTTTCTTTACTTATATTAAGTACTCGAGTTGCAGTAGGATACATACTAGTCTCATCTAAGTCATCGTTCATGATGCTTACTTGCGTCTTACACTCCATACCTTTAAGTGCTGCTATGCGAGTACCTACAGCTTTCTCTGGTGGTAGTACTGTACCACCTACCTTAGGCATGACAGTATCCCACACAGTAAACATATTTAAAGATGCACTAGATGGAACATGACCATTTTCCTGGGCATAAACATAATCACCATCACGTACTATTATAGTCTGTTTACTAAAGTTCTTAAGTAAACTACAGTCACTGAGACCTAATAGAGTTTCGATGTCATGATTCTTAAACTCCATAAGCTGCATAATTAGTACGTCGTTGATGTTGTATGCAATATAACGTAAGAAATCATACTGCTGTGAATATCTGTGGTTAGTGATTTCACCTAAATGGAGTTTACCCTGACCTAGTTCCTTGTTAGATATATAGTCTAAGCTATACTTTATATCACGGCCATTAACTTTACGAAGTCTACCGTACAAACACATACTGTCGATGTATTGACTATAACTAGTACAATTAAACCAATGCCATTTATCTACTATGTGTTCTGCATGTGGGTTGTTATCTTCTACAAACTTACATACTCTTAATTCCGGCGGTACTTCCTTAGGGCAAAATACTGAAGTGGGATTCACACCAAGAACCTCTAACTCTTTCAGTATCTTAGGAATATCGAATTGGATATTCCAGATACCAATCACATCAGTTTTGCATTCATGAATATGTTTGAATATCTGTAATAGTAAATCTAATTCAGTATCAGCCAGTTCAAAATGCAAATTAAAATTATTCTTCTTTATTTCTGTACCAATAACCCGGTCTATAACCTGAAGGCATTCATCTCGTGTAGCTTGTCTGGGTCTTACGTTAGTATCTAATTCTAATATGTCATCAGAATTACTATATATCTTACAGAACTCTTTAAGAGCAACTGTATAAATATCACGTTCGTGAATAAATGTAACAACATTTATCCTTTTATTACCTACCACTTCAGTCTCGATATCCAGAGCACCTACAGTTATCTTAGCTGATTTACCTTCAGGTTGCCTTTTTAAATATGCTTGCTTAACTAAAGTTTCAGTATCAATGTCTGCTCCGTAAACATAAGGAGATTCACATAACTCCTTTATGCTCATGTATTTGCTTTTCCATGGCGGTAAGTCTAATGCTAGTGCTAAACGTTCACGCAGCTCACTGTCTTTACATCTAAACTCTTCCAGCTTAGATTTCTCTTCAAATTCTTTCTTAAAGTCATGTGTACGATACTGCGGTAACGTTATATAAAACGGACGTTCCGGGTCTCTGATGATACGTAACGCCGGTTCCCAGTGTTCTGTACCATCCTCATCAGTAGTACACACATCTTCTCTAACGATTATTGCGTTATCACGTGAATCTCTGCTCTTATGAGAACAGCTGTGTATATAGTAATGTGCAGTAGTCATAAGCTTAATCCTGTTCGTTCAATACCACCGTATAGTAGTTTTGAATTATAATATAAATGCTATGAACCTTAACCCGATGGTCATATATCTATTATAAGGATTGTATATGGATCAGAAAATATATGGGTTTATGCTGGATAGTGCTGCGGTAAATAAAGCTAAGCTAGATATAGGTAATGCTTACGATCAGGGCATCGGCGTATTACTAGGAGAACCCGCTAACTATTTAGTAAATAAAGCCTATCTGAAGGATACCCGAGTTGCTCGATTAGAGATTTCTACTGGGGTTAGATTAGCCGGTACTCTTGAAATCGTATATGATGCTAATAGAGTAGAAACACCTGCTGTAGCTAATCTGACCACCGAACAGCAAGCCGCTGTATTTAACATATTGGAAAGATGTTACACCAAAGGTACTATGACTGATGAGCAGGTAGAGAACAGTCTTACTACTGATAACTTATATGACGGATATGTCGCCGGCAGCTACAGCCGTAGTGCCGAGGTAGAACGAGTAGATGAAGTTGCTACTACAGTTGGTACTGCTATTGCCAATTTCAGAATCAATAGCTGGTTTGAATTCGCTATACGTACTTCCGAGAATACCTTAACGTTCAAGATATGGATATCTAATCAGGCATTCGCCAGACAGTATCCGTATGTTACTATAACTAACGTTATCCCGCCGTACGATTTAAATAAGCTTACTGACCCTGCTACTTTTAGCAAGTTAGGTAATCTTACCGTATTAGAGGCTGGTTCTAGTTATATCTTCAATAAGACTAACCTAGAATTGGTAGGTCGTGACCAGAACGGTATACATCTCTTCAATACTAAATATGTGATCGATACTAGAACACACATTTATATACCTTTTGCTTTACCTTACTGTGGTGCTAAGGTACCATCCTCGTTAGATAGCAGAAGAGCTATACGTGAATATCTCGAGAGCAATACTGCTCTGTCGGATGAAGAGTTGAGCATTATATTCCCGGAAATCTACATCGATAACCGTTTCTACCTTATACCTATCTACGATGAGTATACTGAGCGTGCCGGTAAAGATTTCTATGCTAGTGTTTGGCAACCTGCTGATTTAGTTGAAAGAGCACATCGGTTATATAACGATGTTGATAGTGATTTCGTTGATGCGTCCTTAGAGATATTGACGAATGCTCAGAACAAGATGATTACATTAGCTATGCCTGACCCTAACAATTCATCACTGTTTAGCATTAGGTCTACTTTCCCCACCTACCAGGATTATGCTACTACTGATGCCGGATTCAGATACATGGATGGTGATGCTCAGGAGTTCGGTGCTAAATTAGCTAGAGCTATGGCTATCGTTAACGGTATGGCATCCTCTAATGAATTTACTACCACAGAATCCGGTGATTTGAGTTATATCGTATTCTCACAAGGTGATGCTGAGTATCTGGTAATGGACAGAGATAGCTTCAACGTTCTTGTTGAGGGATTATAATGAGCACATTAATAAAACCTATTGTCGGTGCGGTATATAACTTTAAATTCAAATCTGAGTTTAGCGAATTCGATGATATCTACAAGGTTGTGCAGATACTGACATATGAAGAATATGTCAGTAACGGAGGGAACCTTCTTAGTGATTTCTTCGAACCTGTAAACAAGACACAGGAAGATGTGGATGCCTGTATAGAGCATGTACGTACCTGTGACATGTTAAAGTTAACCAAACCTAATGAAGAATCTATGACGGAAACGAGGTATGTTTCTACATATTTTCTTGATGAAACACCGGACTATAATGTTAAGAAGTATAATAATTTCGGGCTTATAGCTAACGTTGGTATTGTGGGTGATGTTGAAAGTCTTCGTTTTATGAAGGACAATATTAAAGAGGCATTTGAGTCAGTGTTAGGTATAACACCTAAAGTGTCTTTTGTCATTCTTAACGAGAAATGGTTAACTGATGCTCAATACGAAGAAGTGTTAGCAGAAAGAGATGAGTCAAAGAAGAAACTCTATAGTTACTATGCTGAGAACTTGAGATTACAAAAACAAGTATCTCAGTGTAATACCAAGATTATGGAGTATGAAAGACTCATCATCAGCCTGCAACAACAGCTTGAAGAACTCACCACAGTTAACGGAGGTTAAACGTCGATGAGTAACCTAACTATGGATCTAACTGGCAGCAAAGGAGATTATGCAGAGTCCGATAGAATATTTAGAATATTCAAATATGGCCAGTTAGTTGATTTTGAAACTACAGTATTCGCTGATAGTGTACACGTATATCTTGTTTCCGGCGGTATTACCTCTGAATTAACATATAACATCGATTACCAGATATCTACTGAGCTTAGTGATTGTTGTGATAACGACATGTCAGCCGCTAAGCTTATAGACCCGACATTTAATTCTAATCTATGTCGTGGTATAAAGATGTTACGTGGTGTACAAGCCGGTACCACATATACGATTAACGTTGCTTATCAGCGGTTATATCCTAATCAGATACGTACAGCATACTTTCATAATGAACCGCTAAACGTAACACCTGAACTGATGTTAGACATTGTAACTTCTATCGAAAGATTAAAGTTACTGTCCAACACTGTAGCTGATGTTACCTCAGTGAGTTCTGCCAAGAGTATCCTGTTAGAACTTGATGAATCTAAAACTAATCCGAATAACTATGTTACTGATGAAGAGCATTTGCTAAATGTAGCCGGTGGCAGATTTGTCATCCAGCCTAAAGGTGGTAGTTTCTACTATGACAGTGTTACAGTACGGCACAATGGCATTGGAGAAACACTGGTATTAGGAACTGACTACTTTATTGTAGGTATGGATGAAGGTAAGACTAAAGCTACCTCACATACTGCTCCGGTATATAACTTCATTCTGGTAACTAAGAATATTTCCGATGTCGTTACTATCTCTTACCACGCCTATGGCGGTGACCCGACCATAGACAACTATCGGGAAATATTAAAGAATGTAAATAATATCATCGAATATCTCAATGACGCTAAAACAGTTACTGAAGATAACTTAGGTAGTACCGAGTTGATGAGTTCTCTGTTTAGACGTATAGAAACTTTGGAGAGTGAAATGAGAAGATTACAAGGAGTACCATCTTACGGTGATATAACTTCTGGTAAATGTGTTCTTATGAAGTTGTATACTCCGACACCCGGACTACACTGGTATACTATCGCTAAACTGTATGATGTCAACGGTATAGGTACTGCTCCATGCACTGCAGATACATTTACTTTTAGACTGCAGACTAATATAAGTCATATACAGTTTACCGCATCAGTTTCGTTCGACATGAACAATAATGAGAACGATCGTGTTAATGTAAATGTAGTAAGCGAAAACTATCCTCGTGGTTATGTGCCGTTTACTAACTACAATAATGTAGCATCTATTATCCAGCCTCAGATACGTGTAGTATGGAATTCTAGTGATGTAGTAACTGGAGCATGCCTACAGTTAGGTTTCGAGCTTAAGGGTATGCTAGAAGAAACTGTATGTATAGAAGATATCTCTGGTCATGAATCATGCTGGAAACTGGTAGATGAGGTTACTACCGTTACTGTACCGCAGGATAGTGAATTCTTACTGCCGGACAATAGTTCAGTGTGGTCGAGCTTACTTAACAGCTCCCATAAGGAAGATATGCTAGTACCTTTTGCTAAAGGTCATTTGGCATGGTGTGGTACACACACACTTAACCGTCCTGCAGAGGGCTGGCAGTACTTTGAAATATCCGATGAACTGTTAGTAGACCATACTACTAACATCCGTAAGTTCACTGGGTTAAGATTGGATATTGAAGAAGTCGGTGGTTATCAATTCCCTATCGACATTAAATTCAATTCTGGTACTGACTATCTGAAGGGTCATGCAACATTTACCCACCAGAACAGAGTAGCATACATCAATGCTGAAGTATATAAGAATAATAACAAAATAGTCATCAGACTCAACTATGATATCACTGCAGGTATAACATCAAACGAACTAAACCTCAGAGATGTTGTCATTTGTTTATCTTAATTAAAGAGGTTGTTGTAACATGCCAAAATTAGATGCACTATTTCCTGGTTTTGAGTCATTCATGGAGAATGATGTTGAAATCAATAACGAAATTAACGTACCTGAGGCTAAGGACGATACACTCGATGATGCTGCCGCGGCAGTCACTAATGAGACTGATTCAGGTGAGCTGAATACGGAGGGTGCTGAATTAGTCGGTGAAGCCAAAAACGATGTTACTGAAGCTGAAGCTGCCGCTATGGTGTTCGACCAGATGTTTAATATGTACAACCATGTTAAACAGTTTGGTATAGATAGAACTTTCTTATCCCTTTATAATCGGAGCGGGAAACTTAATGAATTAGTGAATTTTCAATTCCCTAGCTGTGAGTCTTTAGACTGTGTAGGTAGTCCTAGTAGTAAGATTTCGCAAGCTTTTCTTATTGCTATGGAAGATGAGAATGGTGGTATATTCACTAAATTTAAAGACTGGATAGCTGGTATATTTAAAAGGATAAAGAAACTTATCTCTAGAGTACTGGAGTGGTTCAGGGATAAGTTTATGAGTACAGGTTCTCGTATTGATAAACTGAAAAGCAAACTCAGAAGTGTTGAATTCTGTAAAAAAGATGAAATAGATAAAGATGATGAACTACCTGATCTAGAAGCATATACTAAATTATTAACATCAGGAGATGTTAGAATATTGATTTCTAAAGCACAGAAATGTAGCAAAATGATAGATTCGATCAGTAAGGCACTCTATACAGGTAATAGTACTGCTATAGGGACTGCAGTTTATGACGGTATCACATCACTTAATGAAATGTTAGAAAAACGGTTAAAAGAAGCAAAGAAATGTAAAGCTAAAGCAAAAGATGTGTATAATAAGTTCGGTAAACCCAGTGCCTATTTGTCACTAGTCAACACTTTAGAAACAAGTTACAAGTCTATACTGACTCTTCGTAGAGAATTGTCTACAATGTCAGATAAGGTAGAGGACACTGCAAAAAATGTAGAAAACGCACTTACCGCATCTTTAAAGAATAAACATACTGATAATTCGGATATATTAAAAGAGTCCCGTAAAAGACTCAATGATTACTGTAAAACTACTGCCACGGAAGCACAGCATATAGTATTTAATATTATCCAGACAACTCACGTAATTGAACGTATTTACGCAGCCGCAATAGGTGCTATAGCACGACATGTGATTTATTTCTCTAAATAAATCAACAAAATATCCTTTCTTTCTAGGATATGATTAGGTATATATAATAGAACGTACCTGTATCTATTTTTAATAGATGATACAATTATCCTTGCAGGGATAATCATATCTATAAACTTATGTAGTTACAACAATTATTTTAATCATCATAGTGTGAGGCGATTATCCATAAATAATCATCTCTATCCCTTTAATATATTAAGGAAATATAACATATGTTAAATTTAAATGCTATGTTCGGCTCTTGTGAGTCTATATTTGAATCTGATGCTCCGAGAAAAAAACCTGCTCCTAAGGTATCTGTTACTGAATTACAAATGATGGAGATGGAAATCTCTGCAGATCTAGCTAAAGTAGAGGCTGATCATATTAAAGGTATGGCTACTATGTCTCAGTTAGATCAGTTACTTAACATGTATAACCATGTTAAGAGATTTGGTATCGATCGTACTTTCTTATCTCTCTATAATAGAAATGGTCAGCTTAACAACATGTTAGGTATGAGATTCCCTAGCTGTGAGTCTGTTGATAGTGAAGGATATCCTGGTAGCAATATGTCCAAGGCTTTCTTAGTAGCTATGGAAGATGAGAAAGAGGGCGTCTTTGCTAAGATAGGCCAAGGTATCAAGTGGATTTGGGAGAAGATAGTAAACTTCTTCTCAACAGTATGGCAAAAGATCAAATCTTGGATGGGTATATCCACCAAAAAGAATGAGGTTGTTTTACAGCAGGCCGTCAGTAAAGGCAGTAAGTGTAAAGCTATGATTGTAAAAATCGGTAAACCGATTTTGTATACATGGCTTATAACCATGGCAGCTTCCATACTGTGGAAAGGTGGAAAGGTGCTAGATGGTGTGCTAAAGGAAGCGATAGAAAAGCGTAATCCTGATGCTGTATCTCAACTGAAGCCTGAAGAAACTGCTGAAGCAGCTAATAAAGCGGCAACAGAAGGCGAAGGTGGAGAAACACAGCTAGCTGGTGATGCAGTTGCGAAACAAGCAGGATTCTGGTTAAAATGCTTGCAAATTGCAAAGAAACTGACCGGCGGCATAGATTCTCTTGAGCAGTATGTGAAAAGTCATAAACAAACTCTTATGGGTGCAGCTAAAGGTGATAAAGATGCAAACGGTCAGGAGATACAAGAGAATTCCTTAAGATTTACAATAACAGAAAAATTAGGTAAAGCAGTTTCTATGGCGTTATTTCCGACAACTAAGATATTACCGAAAATATATGGGTTGATTGGTGATTTCTGTACTAGATTTAGTAAGGCTAATGGTGATGGACAAGGTGCCGAAACTACACCGCCTAACAATAATGCCCCGGAGCAGAATACACAGAACGGTCAACAGCCTGCAGGGTCTAACACTGAACCTGAAGCTGTTGATACTATCGAAGCAGATCGCCATTAATCTTTACTTCTAAACAATCTTAACTGGAAATATCCCACCACCTCTTCAATAGAGGGGGTGGGATATTTCTCTTCAATATATTAAAGGTACATATATGTTAAACTTAAACGCGATGTAATGAGTCTCTGGAAAGGGATATTTGGCACCGTAATAATTTCTTTGTACGGTGCCGACCTCTGCTAAATACATTACCCCGGCTCTGGAGATGAGCCGGATGAAATCGCCAGCTTTGCTGGCGGCCATGATTTTTTCACAGGTTTTCATTTTTAATTTTCCTTAAATTAATCATCAGAAGTCTTATTTGTATGCTTCCGTCACCCGAATTATATAGAATTAAAAAAAATGAGCTACACTAGAGATGGAGGTTCTTCCTCCATCTCTAGTGATATATCAATATAAATCTTTACTGGTCGGATATGGAACCGTTACTATTAATCTGGAAGGTAGATTCAAATGTCATACCTTCTCTGGTCAGATTAGCTCCCAGCCATGTAACGTGGTTATATAGCTGTGTGTGTATTGATTCTAGATATGTGACACCTTTGTTGGTTACCTCTACATCTACTCCAGTAAAGAATCCCAACTCAGATATCTTAGCATATCTAGTATCACCGTTATAGTTGAGTCTTATATACTCGAGTATTTCAGATGCTGCTAACTCCACGGTAGCCTCAGCATAAGCGATAACTGAATTAGCACTGGTTTCTATAGTTGTATCTGTAGAAGGACGCTCAGGTACCGGGTTCAGATAACTACTATCCAGTTCATATGCCTCTTCTCTGCCAGTAGAGATATTGACCCTCTTGAATTTAACTTCATTACTGGTATAATTAAGCACCTTAAGATAGTAACACCAGTATTGTTCGTTATTGATAGTACGCTCAACACGTATCCGATATAACGAACGTTCTGCAGCAGATAAATCTTCATCTACTGGCCGACACCGGATAGGGATAAGCGAATAGAGATTCATATCAGTACGCTTAGGATTATAAGCAGACTGTAAGATACCATCATCTGCATTATAACAACCACGGATACCTACACCAAAGTATTTAAGCTTAGGAGTTTCACCATTCAGACTCTCATCAGGGAATACAGTGAATAACTTATTGAGAGTAAATTCTGCCCCGGTATCCATACTAAGTGGTAACAGTAGCGATAGTCCTAATTTAGAACCTAGTAACGTGGTAACGTCGAATGAATCCGATACTACATTTTGCATATTTTATTCCTCGATCATATTTATACCGGTATTTCCTATTCCGGCGTGTAAAGTAAACCTATGAACAACCTTGTTGTCAACACTAGATAACTCATGGTTGACAGTCTTATTTAATTGTGTTTTGATTTTGTAAATAAATTCACAATTAATATCGTGTACAATTTTTATAAATAGGTTGATAGCTGACATGTGTTGTTCAGTACTAAACAGTATTTCAATGTCATGCATACGTTCCCGTAGTTTACATACTTTCCAGCGGTCACGAGTTATATACTCAATCACATCTATCAGTAAGTTAAAGAACGAACCTTGTCTGATACCGCTTTCTAAACTACGTAACCCAAACAATACGTCTGGTTCTTCTATATGCAGATAGTTGAATAAATCACGCTCTGAGTCAATAAAGGTTATATTGTAACTGCAGAGACTTATAAACAGATTACGTATAGCATCATAGATACTATCCATCTTACGTATGGTGTTTATACCAGTTTCACTATCTTCTATATTGAACACTGTATCGTAGCATAACAGTGCTAAGTTAGCATATGTCTTACTCTTAAGTTTCTCATCTTCGATAGCTTCATAGCTCTTTATGAGATTATGTATCCCGTCAATAGAGTTTATCCAATCCTCGAAATAGCTATATTGAGTAAGATGCAGCTGTACCATTCTGTTCACAGTTAAGTCATCTAGTAATCTCCTAAATGCTTTATGGTAGAGATACTTGTTAGACGATTCCATTTGTTTATAGAACAGATAATACAAACTATACTGATGATTAGCGAATTCAGCAAAATCATCTCTAGTAGTGAATGGTCGAGTAGGATACTCAAACAGACTCAATACCTGATCTACAGCTACCAGCTCTTTAATACGATAAGTGTTATCACCATACTTTATAGACTCAGTAATCTCACTGGGAGCTACTGCTGTATAGGGTACTCGTACTCTAGCACTGTCGGGTATGCAGATAGGTGACCATCCGGCAGAACGACAAGCTGCATAGTACATCAGACAAATCATATCGTTTATATACAATTTGACTTTATTGCCGGTGTGTATATCCACGATACCGAGACTATATTCCAGTTTGTTCAATGAACAACGATATATTAATGTATGTAACAGGAACGTAGTCATCATTGACTCAGCAGAGGTATCTATAGTTTCTTTCTTAAGTTCTAGATACTTAGTGAGTAGGTTGTTATAGCGTATAGAACCTAACTCAGTAGTTGTCTGATTAACATAAGCAACGCTATCCTTGTTATTCAACCCCATACTGTACAGCTTAGGATTAAGGTCATCATACTGCGATGTCTTTTCTTCTACATCAGTGAAGTAATTGTAGAATAAGAACTGTGGTACAGTATGCAGTGTATCTGTGAATCCAGTAGTACTCTGGAGCATGTTAATCTTACGTAATGACACACAAGCATCGCCTAGGAGATTTTCCGCTAGGATACCCAGATTACTTACTTTACCTTTATTCTTAAGGATGTAGTCTATGTTACGATATAACCATAACGACTGATCTAGTGTCAATACATCACGATAATCACCAAGTCCCTTAGACTTAAGATACTCCCATACATGGAAAGAATGTACGTAAGGTGTTTTGATATTCATGAACCGCTGGTTCAGTAACACTGCTGGTAGCATCTGCCACATCATCGCCCAGAATGTTGTAGCATACATATCTTCATAAGTGTACTCTTCTATCCACCAGCGAGTACGTACCATGTCTAAGAAATCTTTGATGCACTTGATGATGCTTTCTCTTTCATTGATTTCTAACAACGATGCGTCATATCCTAATAATGTCAGATTAGGAGCAGCGATAGCCTCTTCCATAGACTTAATCGGATATACTATACATCTCAGTAATCCTCTATAGTGAGGATACTGTTCTTCTAAGTGTAAGTATTCGTCATTAGGGAGTCTATAGAGCTTAGCTGTTTTAGGATTAGTATTGACAACATCTTTAGTGAGTATTATTCTTTCCGGTTCTTCACGTTCTATGGTGTATACATATATAACATCGTTATTAGCTAATTCTTCAGCAGTATACTCACCGGCTAGATGTATATAGTACGGATTCCATGCACCATGCGGGTTAGTTATACCGTACTTGTCCATATAAGCCCGACCCATAGCGTAGGCGAATGGTTCAAATTTTATTGTAACTGTTCGTAAGAAGTTAAATATCTCCTTACGGTATAAGTCTATAGAGCTAGACATGTTTAGTAACTCCCACTCAGAAGGGTTAAACTATACTATATTAGGTCGTTTATAACCATTCAATAGCAATACATACGTTCAATTAAGGGAGCTTTAAAAGATTATGGCAGAGGCAGTCAGACTTACTCCGAAGGGTGTTAAGTCGATACTAGGGTTAACACAAACCCGTAACACTGATCCGCAGAATAACGTTTCAGATGTTTCATTTGTAAGCAAATTCACACCTGCTGAAATTAGAACTTATTTAAACAGACTATATGTAAGACCTGAGATACTAGGTAATAATAACACAGTTACTGCTGACGGCGTGCTCTCTTACCTTAGACCTATAAGTGAAAAATTAAGCGCTGCCAAAGTAGAGGCAGAAAAACTAGGTAAGCTAGCTCCAGAGATAGAACAGTCACGTATACTAGTAAGTTCATCTATATTAAGTCCTAATGATTTGCAGGATGGTGAATTTACCTTTGAGTTTAAAGGTATACCTGCATTAGAAGAAGATCCAGATCTTCTTAAAGAGATAACAACGCTCTACAGTAACTATTTCAATCAGACACTGAAGTTAGGTCTTAAGTCTTATGACTGGATAGGTGAAGCTATGTACTGTAGTGGTAGTAAGTGTGTGCTTATTCTACCTATAGCAACCCAGTTAGATGTTAGACATAAAACGCAGGAAGAAGCTAATATAGGTAAATATAACCCTGAGGTAGGATTTGAATCATTTACCGAATTCTGCTCGCATGGTGATGACTACATGTTTTCAGGTAAGAAACTCACCTGGGCTGACTATCTTAAAGGTTATACTCCTACAGTAGAGAGCATGGTACCGGTTATGGAATCGTTCCATGTCAAAGTACCTACTAAGTTCTGTGAACCTAGACAGTTAGAAACATTGGTAAACGCAGATTCAAGGTACCGTAATTTATACGGAAACGGCTATATTGCTGGTATAGAAAACATGATAGTGAACCTCAAAGCTAAAATGGCAGAGGGTGATCTTATCCGTATAACAGAAAATACCGATAGTTTCAAATATATCAATACCAGTAGGAGTACTGTAGCTAATAACATCTGGGATAAGTTAGCCGATAAGTATGGTTTTAAATCCAGACCGGTACGTGAGGAAATGGTAATCCTAAAAGCAGACCCTGATAAATATCCACATCAGGGACACCCTACTTTAATAGAGTTACCATCAGAAGCAGTTATACCTATTTTCATACCCGGCGCTCCTAAAGAACACCTAGGCTATTTTATCATACTAGACCAGCACGGACAGCCTATAACTAGTGAAAACAGCAATGCAGCACGAGACACCACGGGGTGTGCTGGAGGGACTTCTGCAGCTACTTACGAGGCCATATTTGGCGTTAACTGTTGTAATGCGACCTACTTTAATCGCAACAACGACTTTTCCCAAATGGGTAGTATGATATTCAACCAGTTGTTAGATGGTTACATACGAACTCGTATGAAAGGTATCTTACATCGTGATGATTTACAGTTAAGTAGATTTAATGCATTATCTACTATACTGTTCCATAGAACATTAGAGGCTAAAGAAACTACTATCGTATTCGTGCCTCCTATGCTGCTGCATTACTTTGCGTTCGATTACGATAAGACTACTGGTTGTGGTAAGAGTAAGACATCTGACATACAGTTTATATTGTCACTCAGAACTACATTGATGATGGCTAATGTGGTAGCAGCAGTTAATGATGCTATTGAGCATAAGAAGATAGAATTCGATGTTGATGATAAGAATGCCAACGTTGAAGCTATCATGGAACTAATAGCTAACATCTTTATTGAAAAGAATAAACTTAATGGTTCGATAGATCCGTCGGAAATCATGCGTGATATGTATAGTAACTCGCTTACTATCATACCTAAGAACCTACCAGGATTATCTGGGTTAGCTGTAGATGTACAGGGTACCCAGGGTAGTTCTAATAAGGTAGATGACAGTACGATGGAACAGCTTAATAACCTGTTAGTATCACAACTGGACGTACCGTCAGCAGCACTCAACCAGCTGAATGAGCCTGAATATGCTAGATCACTGGTAGTAGGTAATCTATTCTTCGCTAAGAAGATAACCCGTTATCAGCATATATGGTGCGGGATGATAAATGAGTTTATTCGGTCATATACACTGGTAGATATACCTTTCCAGAACGCTCTTAAAAAGAAACTGGCAACACTGGTTAAACGTAAAACTGCTGATAAGCTTCCACCTGAAGCTGCTAAACTAGCTACTCACAATCCTAATCAATACGACGATATAAATGACTTACCTACTCAGATACTTAACAACGTTGAGGTATCCCTACCTAAGCCTAATATCATCGTAGATAAGACCCAGTTTGAAGAAATTTCTAACTATATTAACAACCTGCAGACTATAGCTGATAAATTCTTCAATCAGGAAATGATACCATCTGAAGATAGTTTAGCACAAGCATCGCTGCCTCTTATCAAGGCTAAGTGGATGAATGACCAAGTAGCTAAGTTTATCACTGAGGTTGGCTCATTTAAGATGTGCGATATACCTGACTTAGATGATATTGATCCTAATGAACTTACTAGTTATATTCAAACCTTCGAGAACTTCGGTGCTGCTATCAACAAACACCGTAGTGCTATCTCTGCACCTGCTGAAGATAATGGCGGTGGATTCGGTGATGATAACGGATTCGGCGACGCCGCCGGAGGCATGGGTATGGGCGGTGATATGACCGGTGACTCCTTAGGTAGTAGTTTAGGTGGAGATATGGGAGGAGGAAGCGATTTTAGTCAATTAGCTGGTGGTAATGACATGGGTGGTGATATGACTGGTGATACTTTAGGTAGTAGTTTAGGTGGGGCCAGTATGTTAGCAGATTTTTATGTTAAAAATGAAAAGAATAAATTATCCAAACACTAAAACGGAGAGTTTATAATAATGGTAACTAATGGTGAACTTCTAATGATGAATTACGAACTAGAACGTGATTTATCTAATTTTAGTAGCGATACTACTAAGCTTAATATGGCGTATCAGGCGTTAGAGAATACGCTTAATATGTATAATTATGTTAAACAATATGGTATCAATAGAACATTTCTATCTTTGTATAACAGTAATGGCGAATTGAATAGTCTCACCGGAGTTCGATTCCCGGCATGTGAATCTATGGGGAGTGTAGGTAACCCTAACGGTCGTGTATCGAGAGCTTTTATAGCTGCTATGGAGGATGAGCAGGGTGGTGTTATTGACGCTGCTGTAAAATTTGTTAAGACAGTATGGGCAAAAATCAAAGCATTCTTCACGAAAATCTGGACAAAGATAAAAGATTTTTTCCGCGCCAGTAATCAAAAAGAAGCAGCAGTGCTACAAAAGGTGAACGGTGGTAGATTCAGTAATGCTGTTAAATGTGTAGTAAAAGTATTCACTAATAAAGGTGTACTGATAACAGCATTTGGTCTCCTAGGTGCATGGGCAACCAAGAAACTTGTAAGCTACTTAAAACAAAAAGCCAAAGAATTAGGCATTGGTATGGTCAAAGCTGCAGGAAAAATGGCATGGAATGGAATTAAGAGTGGTGTCGGTGCTATGTTTGGACGTAAAAACGCTAACCAACAGCAACAGCAAGCTCAGCCTCAACCCCAACAACAACAACCTCAACCTCAACAGCAACAACCTCAACAACAACAGCAACCTCAGCCTCAACAACAACAGCAACCTCAGCCTCAACAACAACAGGCTCAACCTCAACAACAGCAACAGCAGACGGATGTTCCTCAGCCACCACAAATGCCACAACCTGAAATTAAAGAAGTTCCAGTTACAGGTGATAATATTAAAAAAGCCGCAGAGGAAAACCATGAAGTCAGTGCCGGTGTTGACAACGCTATGGGCGGACTAGATACTGCTATGAATACAGCAAACACCATAGCAGATGGCGTACTCAATTCGCCACACTGTCCTCCGCAGGTAGCTGAAGTTGGAAAAGTGGTTATGACTGTTGCAAATACTGCTGCGAATTGGCTTAGAGGTGTGAAAAAACAAGTTATCGATAATGTAGCTCAGATAGATAAAGCCACTGCTAATACTAACCAACAGCCTCAGCAACAGCAATCTACAGATAACAATTCCGGTACAGGAAATTATCAATATAAAGATAATGAACAACCAACTGAGGGAAAAAAGACTGGGTGGAAAGGCACAGGAAATTATCAATATAGAGAATAAACATAATTTCATTAGGTTGTACTTACGCTTATCTAAAGAAATGCCTGTAGTGTATGCCATATATGGCATACACTACAGGATGTGTCTTATTTATATTGTTAATTAGTTAGAGAGTACTATTACGTGTTAGTACTTGAGTTGTTTTGCTCATAACCTTTCTTCATTGCTTCTAGATCACGACGTGACTTTGCGAGGCCGTATAACATATTTATTTCATTTATTTTACGATCGTGATTATCTTTAAACGTTTTTGTTGCATCAGTGATTACACTCTGCATCTTTGATAAAAATTTAGATCTATAGAGAAAAGAAATCTTTTTAGCTTTATCATTCATACTCGTTGATGTCTTATCCGCAGTATATTGCGTTTTTTTATACTCCGCATCTGCAGCAATAGTCGACAGCTCGTGATTTTGGTCAATATTCTTCTCAATGGGTTTAAGACCTGAGGGATCTACTTCAGGATTAAAGTTACTATGAGTAGAATAAAACGTGTTTATCTTACCGATCATCTCGTTTATTTTATCAAGATTCTCACCGATTTTCTCATTCTCTTTTAGTTCCTTTAAACATTCTACTGCTTCGGCTTGTATGTTATTTCCCTTTACTATAACTTCTTCTATGTTCCCTTCCTTTAAAAGTGTTATACTATTACCATCAATTTCTTCCAAAGTGCGCTTAATAGCGTCAGGCTCAGCCATTATCCTTTTATATTTGCAAATTTCATATAACCCTTTCAGTACAATTGCAGTTGCAGCAACTGTTGTCTTTATAGGGTGTTTACATATATATCTCTTTATCTTACCACCAACCGTATTAGGTACATCAGCTGATTTAATTTCTTCAACTTTCTTTTCAGCTTCTTTAGTTTTAAGACCTACCCATTCTTTAACTTTAGTCCAGACATTCTTAAAGAAGTCTACTATCTTCTGTATTATCTTCTTAATGAATTCCCATATTTTAGCAAAGATACCCTCCCCTTCATCTTCCATAGCTACTAAGAAAGCCTTAGACATATTACTACCAGGATAACCTTCACTATCTACTGATTCACATGAAGGAAACTTTACTCCCAACATGCTGTCGAGTTGATTGTTACTGTTATATAGAGATAAGAAAGTACGATCTATACCAAATCTCTTAACATGATTATACATGTTAAATACTTGATCTAGTTGAAACATAGTAGCAGATGTTTTAACGCTATCAGCTTCAGCTTGTGCTAAGTCAGTACTAATCTCCATCTCCATCATTTGTAATTCAGTATCAGAGACTTTAGATCCACTCTTTCTTCTCGGAGCATCAGATTCAAAGATAGACTCGCAAGAGCCAAACATAGCGTTTAAATTTAACATATACACTTTACCTAATCACAAGTTAACCGATCACAGCAGCCATCTTTAACATGATAAAACAGATTAACATAACGTTTTACCAAGTCGTGATTGGGCTGCATAGCGCAACGATCACACTGCATAATCTTAAATAGACGCTCATCTGGTACTACCTCTACATTCTCAGTAGGTTCTACTAACACATCTTCTAATTTCATATGACAGTATGGTTCTAGTTCATGCCGAGTTGGTTCTCTGTAGTACCTACCATAACCATTAGCGTACAACCAGCCATCATTAACATGTAGTTTATATATGGCACCTAATACGGTACCCCAAG
>JAEEGF010678394.1_pt1 | contig 99702 bp, 86 predicted proteins | sample 9134171 | NCBI WGS metagenome assembly JAEEGF01 (sample SAMN16246542, study PRJNA631951) | gut metagenome | biome: gut microbiome; feature: rumen; material: AP-attached | host: Bos | place: Iran: Karaj | collected 2018-10
GATGCCGCCCGCGTTGTCCGCAACGGGACCGTACGCGTCGGTCGACAGCGTGATGCCGAGCGTGGACAGCATGCCGACGCCCGCAATGCCGATGCCGTACAGGCCGCGGTTGAACGACTGCAGGAAGTGTCCGTTGCCGTCAACGATCCCCGTTGAGCCGCCCGCCGCAAAGTAGCTGACGAGCACCGCCGCGCAGACGATCAGGATCGAGGTCAGCGCCGATTCCATGCCGAGTGAAATGCCGCCGATGACGATGGTCGCATAACCCGTCTGCGAGGTCGCGGCCAGGTTGCGTGTCGGCTTGTACGATTCGGAGGTGAAATATTCGGTGAAGAAGCCGATCAGACAGCCCGCGACGAGGCCGGCCAGGATCGCGCCGTAGATGCCGACCCAGTTTGCACCTTCGATGCCGGGGAATGCGGTCGATCCTTCGATTCCGTGGAAGACCAGATACGTCAGGGGCAGCGCGAGTACGGCGGACAGCGCCGCAGCGGTGTAGGTGCCGGTGCGCAGCGTCCGAAGCAGCGCCTTTTGCGACGCGCCCTCCTTGACGCGCACGAGCTGCGCGCCGATGATCGAGCACAGGATGCCGGTTACCGCCAGCATCATCGGCAGGAACATGCCCGCAAAGCCGTAGCCGCCGATCGCCGACAGCGCGAACGTCGCGAGGATCGAGCCGACGTACGACTCATACAGGTCCGCGCCCATGCCCGCGACGTCGCCGACGTTGTCGCCGACGTTATCCGCGATCGTGGCGGGATTTCTCGGATCGTCCTCCGGGATCTTTTTTTCAACCTTGCCGACGAGGTCCGCGCCGACGTCCGCGGCCTTCGTGTAGATGCCGCCGCCGACACGGGCGAACAGCGCCATGAACGATGCGCCCATGCCGTTCATAACCATGATGCTGCCGATCATCGTGTCGCTCGTGACGCCGAACACGTAGCGCAGCAGCACGAACCACAGCGTCACGTCAAAGATGCCGAGCGCAACGACCGTGAAGCCCATGACCGAGCCCGCCGAGAATGCAACCCGCAGGCCCCGGTTCAGGCCCTCACTCGCCGCCTGCGCGGTGCGCGCGTTGGAATGCGTCGCGATCTTCATGCCGATGAAGCCCGCCAGCAGCGACCAGACGCCGCCGGTCAGAAACGCGAACGGTGTAAACATGGACAGCATGCTGCCGTGGCTCAGCAGCGCCATCAGCAGCAGAATCACAAAGACGACTGCAAACACCGGCAGTACCGTCTTGTACTGGCGCCGCAGGTATGCGTTCGCGCCCTCGCGGATCGCGCCCGCGATCTGCTTCATGCGGCTTGTCCCCTCGGAGAAGGACATGACCTTTTTCGTCTGCACCAGCGCGTACACGCCCGCAAGCAGCGCGCCGATGAATCCGATCCAGAATAAGTTTTCCATAGCGACCTCTCTTTCCTTTGTGAAATATCCCGTAATTACCGGGGGTTTGGCTTCGTAAACGTTTACGAAACCGGGTAAAAAAAGTGCGGTGCCTATCCGCCCGTCCGATCGGGATCGGACGGACAGACGCCGGAGTTCTGCGTGTGCTTATGCGGCCTTGCCGCGCTTCTTTTTATGAAGGATCAGAATGACGGCCGTCGTGACGATCGCCGCCGCGCCGACGCCGATCAGTACCCACACGATCGGCGAAGCGCCCTTCTTTTCAAGCTTGGCGTCGGGCGCTGCCGGTTCGGGCGCGGATTCCGCCGCCGTCTGCTTTGCAACGGTAAATTGATCGATCGCCGCGTATTCGGAGCAGTTCTTCTTGCTGGCGTCGCCCGCCTCGCTGCGCTGATACGCGGTGACGGTAATCCCCGCCTCCGTGACCTCGACATACGCGAAGTACTGCCGCTCGTCGTCGTGGCCGCCGGTCTGGAAGGTCAGCACGTCGTCAAGCTCATGGCCGTAATCGTCAAACTTCGTGCCCATCGGGCTGACCGTCACGAACGTCGTGCCTTCGCCGGGTTCGGCCTTCTGTCCCGCGCCGTCGACCGTTGCGCGGAAATAGTTGTGGATGTGTCCGTTGAAGAACAGGTCCACGTCGAGCTCGTCGCACATCTGTTCAAGGAACGCGGTCGCGACCGGGTCCTTCTGCACGAGCCCCGCGTGCGCGCAGACGATGCGGTAGGTGCAGCCGGAGGTCTCGAAAACCTCCTTCGCCCACGCCTTCTGCGCCGCGTAATAGTTCATCTTGTCGGCCGCGGCGTCCGTGCCGTCGATGCCCGTATACGGCTCGGTGTTCAGCGTGACAAAGCACACGTCGCCGACCGTGAACGCGGACGTCGTTTCCGCGAGCATCGCGTCGTCGATGCCGTCCGGCAGGTTCGTGCGGCCCTTGAAGTGCGAGTACACGACGTCGCCCTTCGATTCGTGGTTGCCCGGAACGTAGACCGTCGGCGTTTCGGCAAGCAGCTCGCCGAGCACGTCGAACAGGTACGACCATTCGGCCATCGTGTCGTCCTCGGTCAGATCGCCGAGGTTGACGACGAAATCGGGATGGATCGTGTCGGTCCAGAACTGCTGCTGCGTGTACAGATACGGATGATAGCCCTCTTCGTTGGTCGCCTGCAGGTCGGACACCACGACGAACGAGAACGATTTGCCCTCTTTGAGCGTTGTGAACGTGTACACCGGGCTCATAAAGCTGTCCGTTCCGTCGCTCGTGACCGCCATATACTCATACGCGGTCGCAGGCGCAAGGTCAATAAGATCGACCGAATAGCTTGTGAATGTGCCGTGATCGCCGCGCACGTTGACGCGTTCGATCTCGGTGACCGGCAGCGTGTTCCATGCGGCTTCGCCCGCAAGCCGGTACTTTAACTCGGCGGTGAGCCCGTCGGCCTCGGTCGTCCAGTTGAGGCACATCTCCGTGACGGTTTTGCCCGGCGTCAGCGTGATCTGTTCCGGCATGTAGCGCGTCGTCGGCGATACGATGTCCAGCCGCACCGTGCCTTCGGTCGGGAACGCATATTTCTTGCCGTCGACGGCGGCCGTGCAGTAATAGTAGTACGCGCCGACCTCGTCCGCGGTGAAGTCCGCAAACGCGGCGCCGTCCTGTACCGTCATCGGGATCGCTTCGGTGCAGGCGGAGCGCTTCTTGGACGTGCCGACAAGCAGCGTCGCGTCGGTTGCCGTCAGGCCCTCCGGCAGCTTCAAAAGCGCCTCGATGCGCACGGTCTCGCCCGCGTACGCGCCGTTTACCATCGGCTCACTGAGCCGCAGCACCGGCGTGTCGATCGCAAGGTCCGCCTGCAGACGTTCCGTCAGATCGAGCGCACCGGCAAAGGCCTTCAGCATCGGATAACCGTCAGGATCGTTGCCGACCCAGGTCCAGACGTCGTTGAAGTCCCAGCCGAGGTTGTTCGGATAGAACGCCTTGTCTTGGATCGCGTCCGCGCCGATCAGCGTATAGGCCGCCGCCTCCGGATGGCTGCTTGCCACGCCGCCCGAAAGCCGCGTGCCGTCGAAAACGTAATTGTTGTGAATGTGCGAGCCGGAGTCGCCGCCGTAGTTGCCGCAAAGGAAGCCGATGTTCTGGCTGTCCTCGCCGCCGTCGATCCGCTTCAGCGCCATCATGTTGTTGTCGATCGCCGTGCCGCCCTTGAGGTTTCCGACGATGCCGCCGACGCTGTCCGCCTCCTCGCCCAGCACCGTGATCGTGCCGCCCGCAAAGCAGTTGACGACTTGTCCGCCGCCGGAGCAGGAGGCCGTGATGCCGCCCGCCGCGCCGTTTTCGACGCCCTTGCCGCGCACGAGGATGTCGCAGTAGACGAAGCAGTTGCGCGCGATGCCGGGATAGCCGTTGTCGTTCTTTTTGATCTTGCCCGTGAGCCCGCCCGCGTTCTTTTCAAGGCAGTCGATCGTGCCGGTGCAGACGATGCTGTCCGCGTCGCCGTAGAGACTGCCCGCAAGGATGCCGCAGGACGAACGCCCGACGATCTCGGCGTCAAGGATCGCGAGGTCCTTCACGGAGCCCTCGCCGAAGTCGTGCCCGACGTTGCCGAACAGACCGCAGTATTTTGCGCCCATCCGCTGCACGCGAAGGTTTTTGATCGCGTGGCCCTGCCCGTCGAACGTGCCGAAGAACGCGCAGTGCACGCCCTCGCTCTCGTCGCCGTCGACCAGCGCGGCGATCGGCGGAATGTAGCCCTTGGCCTCGGTTCCGGTCTTTTCGGTCAGAACCGCGCCGATCTTTTCGTTCAGCGGCGCCATGTCAAGGTCCGCCGTCAGCACATAGGTCGCGCTGCAGGGCGCGTCCGGCTTCCAGACGCCGGTCAGGTAGAGGAGCTGCTCAGGCGACGCGATCTCATACCAGTCGCCGTCCGCGTGATAGGTCGGCGGGACCGCGCCGAGCGACTTGAGAACGTCCGCCTCCCACCAGTCCTGCTCCCACCAGTTTGTCTCTTTCGCCTGCGCGGGAACGGAAAACAGCCCGCAGATCAGGAATGCTGCCAGAAGAATTGTCCAAAACCGTTTCATTTCCGTGCTCCTTTCTGCGCGCTGTGCAGGCAGCGGAGGCGGCCGTCATGCGACCGCCTTCCGCACTGTCATACTTCGGGGTTATGCGAGCGGTGCAAACTCCACGCCGTCGGTGGAAACGCCGGCTGCCGCGACCGCGTCCATCGCCGCGATGTCCTCGGCGTCGTCGCTGACCTTCTGCTTGAAGCCTTCCACGGTGTCCTTGATCGTGAACACGGTGTAATCCTCAAGCGCCTTCAGCTCGTACTCCTCGGTGGAGTCGTCCGCGTAACGAACGATCAGCGTCATTGCGCCGAGCTTTTCGGTCTCGCGGAACACGTACGCAAACACCTCATGCGGCTTGCCCTCGGCGCTCTCGTCCTCGGTCGGGATGTTGCCGTCATGAACGGTCTTAAAGATGTTCTTGCCCTTGTCCTCGCCGGTCGGGAACAGATAGACCTTTGCGATCTCTCTGCCGGACTTGTTCTTGAGCATCAGATGGAGGCCGGTGTAGCCTGCGGGAACCTCGCCTGCGGGCTCTGCCGGTTCTGCCGGTTCTGCGGGCTCGGCGGGCTCGGCGGGTTCAGCGGGCTCTGCGGGCGCGGGCACAACTTCCAGCGCAAGCGCTGCTCTCAGCGCCTTGATCGTATCCGCATCCATGGTCGTTTCCGCATAGGTCGGATACCACTGGTCGACGATGTGGCCCTTCTTGACCGATTCCGCAAGATAATCGATCGGCTCCGGTACGCCGTCGTCATACTGGACCTTGATATCGTCCGGATCCTGCGCGTTCTTCAGGGAGATCTCGTTCGGCAGGTTGCCGTTTCCGTCCGGCTTGAACCAGTCCTCGATCGGATAGGTGATATCCGTGCCGTCGTCAAAGGTGACATACAGACAGTAGTTGTCGGCATGCGGACGGATGAAGCACTTGAACAGGTACTTGCCGCCTTCCTTCGCCTTGCCCGGCATCAGAGAATCCATCTTAACGCCGTCGTCGGTGTACAGGTAATCGATGAGGTTGTTGTAATCCTCCGCCTTGCCGCCCTCTTCATAGAACCACATGCCGGTGATGTTCTTGCCGGTCTTGTTCTTGAGCTCCACGGGGATCAGCTCGTAGCCGGGATAGAAGTTGTCGTCCGTCTTGCCGCGCGCAACGAGAAGGTCCATAGCCGTCCGATCGGCTTCGTCGTCGTTCGGCTCATGCTTGAGATCTTCTGCATTCGGGCCCTTGAAGGAGAGCTTGTCGTACATCGCAAGCGTGCCGACCTGCTCCGCAGGAATTCTCAGGAAGGTGTGATCGGCAAACTCGATGTAGATCTCCATCGGAACGCCCGCTTCACGGACGATGTAGATGTTCTTTTCGTAGTTCTCGCCGTCGACTTCCTTGTCCTTCCAGTCTTCCGCAACCACGCTGTTGCCCATATCCTCGGAGCCTGCCGGATAGATAAAGAGCGCGTCGATCGTGTTGCCGGTCTTGTTCTTGATGTTCAGCGCAATGCCCTGATAGGTGCCTGCGGGTGCATCCGGCGCTTCGGTCGGATCGACAGGCGCTTCGGTCGGCTGATCGACCGGCGCTTCCGTTGCTTCGGCCTGCGGTTCTTCCGCCTTCTTGCCGTTGCAGGCAACGAGCGGGACGATCATCAGCAGCACGAGCATGATGGAAAGTAGCTTTTTCATGGTGTTCCTCCTTGATTTGATTCTATTGTGTATTGTATCACATTCCGTTATGAAACGGAAGATATACCGTTCATTCGGTCTCGCATGCGATCGCGCCGTCCTCCCGGATCGCGATGCGCACGCCGTTGTGCGTGGACGCCGACAGCGTCGGAAGCGTCCGGTTCTCCGTGCAGTACAGCTGCGGCACGTTCGCCTGCAATAGCTGCACGATCTCTGCGTTCGGCCGGTCTTTTCCGTTTCGCGGATCGCTCTGGCACGAGATCACCGCGATCGAAGGCGAAAGCCGTTTCAAAAGCGCCGGCGTCATGGACTTCGGATCGCCGTGGTGCGGCAGCTTCAAAACGTCGCAGGGACCGATCGGCGCGTCCTCCCAGTCGGCGGCGTAGCGGTCGCCGGTGATCAGCACGCTGCGCCCCGCATAATCGAACCGCAGCATCAGGCTCGAAAGGTTCCGCTGCTTTGCCGCAAGATATGTCTCGACCGCGTCGACCGGCTCGTTCCGGTACAGCGCGTCGAATACGCGCTTCTGGCGGTCGGTGATCTCACGCCGCGGCAGGATCGCCGTCATCGACAGACGGTCCGTCAGCCGCACCGTTTCCGCCTGCACCGTTTCCGATGCGCAGCCGCGCGCCCTTGCGCAGTCGGTCACATCCTTGAAGATGCTGAGCATGTGCCGGAGTCCGTTTTCCGTCTTGTCGGCGGAGGTGAACGACGGCATCACAAAGCCCGCGTCGTCCGGCGGCAGGTACAGCGCCGAAAGCGTTCCGGTCGGGATCCGGGAAAGGATCCGCTGCGCGCCGCCGATGTGGTCGATGTGCAGATGCGTGAGGATCATCCGGTCGAGACGATCGACACCCCGCTGTAAAAGGTGGTAGATCGCTTCCTTGCGCAGCGACCCTTCCGCCGGTTCCACGAACGGCCTGCCGCAGTCGATCAGCAGCGCATAGTCCCGTTCGCCCTCGCGACGCTCGCATAGAAGCACCGCGTCGCCGTCGCCGACGTTGCAGAAGAAGATCTCCAGCATGGCTCAGGTGTTGTAGTAGGAGGGACGCGCATGTTTTGCTTCCTCCTCGGCCTCATACTGTCTTTGCAGTTCCCGGTGCCAGAGGATGCGCGTCGGGATCCCGCCCGCAAGGATCGCAAGGATCGTCGGGAAGAACACCACCGTGCAGTACTGCCAGAAGATGATCCAGCCCTCGCCGCTTGCCCAGTCGCACATGAACAGCGAAGTGATCACCGACATCACGAACAGCACGAACAGCCAGACGTAGGCGTAATACGGGAAGCAGCGCCGCGGGCCCTTGAAGATCAGAAGGCTCAGAAGGCAGATCCCGGTGCCGAGTACGGCGGTCGCAAGATACTGGAGAAGGATCGCCCAGACGGAGCCGTCCGGCCACACCTTGCCGAGCAGAAAGCCCGCGCCGAGATAGACGCCGACATAGATGACTCCGAACAGGAGGGACAGCATGAAGCCGTACAGATAGGCTGCGCTCTTCGGCCGTCCGTCCTTGTCCAGAAACGTGACCCGGGCGAACTCGTTGGCTTTTTTCTCAAATGTCGATTGCTTCCTTGCCATAGCTTACGGATACGCCCCTGCGCGGACAGACGCCGTGCAGGGGCCTTGGTTTCTGTGGATTATTGGCGCCAGCTGGACCAGAGATCCCAGTAGCTGCCGACGCTGGAATAGTACTCGAAGATCTTTTCGAAGTTCGGCGCCCTGAGACCGACCTCTTCATATGTGATGCCGGATTTCTCATACACGACGTCGTCGCGCACCGACCAGTGGCCGAGCTTGTCGAACGTCTGATAGCAGCCGCTCTGTCCGTCCTCGCCGCCGAGCAGGTAGTTGATGTACAGACGCGCGCCCGCCGGGTTGTCGCAGCCGGACACGACGTACACATACGCCGCCGCATCCTGCGCGGTGTACGGAGACAGACCCGTGACCCAGGCAATATCCATGCCCATTTCGCGGTTGTCGAGCTTACTTGCCGAGCAGAGGCCGAGCGTCGGGCCGTTGACCGATTCGTTGACCGCGGTCACGACCGCGTCGCCGTCGGACAGCTCGTAGGTCTTCATCTGCGAGAAGCGCCAGAACAGCTCGACACCGGCGTTGTCCTCCGGGAAGTTCTTGAAGTTGTTGTTCTGCAGCTTGTCGTTATAGGTGATGACAAGGTCCTCGCCGTACTGCGCTTTGTACTGCTCCTTCAGCGCGTCGCTGTCCACGATGAGCTGCGCCCACAGAGCGGCGTAGGAAGGCGCCTTGATGCCCTTGGTGTAGATGTGCCAGTACTGCGTATCGTTGCCGTTCGCATCCTTATAGGACTTGGTATCGACGTTGTAGCCCTTTACGATATCCCACCAGCTCTCGATCGGTACGCCGTCCGGGAAATCGCGGGTGTTGTAGAACCACGGGTTGAACGTGGAGTACAGCGGCATGCCGTACTCTAAAAGGTCGGGGCTGATGTGCTCGCAGATCGCCGCCGGATAGTAGACCTTGACGATGTCGTACAGCACGAGGTCGTTGTAGATCTCGCCGGAGGAGTCCTTGACGAGCAGCACGTCCGCATAGATCTTGTTCGCGTCGTAGTCGCGCTCGATCATGCCCTTGACCTCGTCGGTGTCGCACTGCACGAACTCCCACTGGACGTCCGGATAGTCGCGCGCGATCTTTTTCTTCGCGGTGTTGGCGTCGGTCGTGGTGGCGTAGATCTTGACGACGCCGCCCTCCTCCTTCGCCATTTCATAGAGCTCTTCCATCGACATATGGTTCCAGTCGATGCCGTCTTCGCCGATCACGTCGATCGCTTCGACGCCGGTCTTGACGTCGCCGCTGGAGGAGCTGCCGCCGGAGCTGCTGCCGGAGCCGCCGCATGCCGCCGCAGCAAGCATCAGCATCAGGGAGAGAATCAAAGCAAGTGTCTTTTTCATAACGCGCGTTTCCTTTCCGTATGATTTCAGGGGGGGAGGAGCGATCAGTCGTCGATGCCGGCCTTATGCTTGGTCTTTGCGAACTTGATTAGCCTGCCCGTGCTCTTATTATACACGTTCATGCGGCCCGGATGCAAGACGACAAATACATCCTGATTCATATCATATTCTACCAATCCGACCTGGATCGCCAGAAACTCGGTGCTTCCGACCGTCAGCGTCACCAGCGTTTCGCTGCCGGCGGGCTGGTTCGCGTAGATCTTCGCCGCGACCGTGTTCTTGTGGTTCGGATTCTGCGTATAGATATCGACCATCTCGGGACGAAGGCCGAGCACGCACTCGAATTCCTCGCCCTCGGGGATCTCCTCGTCGAGCTTCAGCGTCTCGTGCGGATAGACATAGGTGCCGAACTCGCTCGTGACCGTCAGCGTATCGCCGTTGTACACGCCCTTCGCGTCGATGAAGTTGATGCGCGGGTTGCCGATGAAGTCCGCAGCCTGCAGGTCGATCGGGTTCGTGTACAGGCCCAGCGGCGTGTCGATCTGGGAGATCTCGCCCTCCTTGAACAGGGCGATCTTCGTGGACATCGTCAGCGCCTCGACCTGATCGTGCGTGACGTAGATGATCGTCGTGCCGGTCTCCTTGTGCAGACGCTTGAGCTCCGCACGCATGTCGATGCGAAGACGCGCGTCAAGGTTTGAAAGCGGCTCGTCCAGAAGCAGCAGCTTCGGGCTCGACGCGATCGCGCGGGCGATCGCCACGCGCTGCTGCTGGCCGCCGGACAGCTCGTTCGGATAGCGGTTGCGGTACTCCTCGATGCGCATGGTTCTGAGCGCGCCCATGACGGTCTCCTCGATCTCCGCCTTCTTCATCTTTTTGATCTTCAGGCCGAAGGCGACGTTCTGGAACACGGTCATGTGCGGCCACAGCGCGTAGCTCTGGAACACGAGGTTCAGACCGCGCTTGGCGGGCGCTTCATAGAACGCGGCGTCCGCGTCGATGACCGGACGGTCGTCGATCGTCATCGTGCCGTGCTGCGGCTTTTCAAGGCCGGAGACGACGCGCAGCGTAGTGGTTTTGCCGCAGCCGGAAGGCCCTAAAAGCGTCATGAAGTCGCCGTCCTCGATCGTGAGGTTGATGTCGCGCAGAACATGGTTGTCGCCGTAGAATTTATCAATGTGACTTAAAACGATCTTGCTCATTTTGAAATCCTTTCTGTAATCGGTCGTAAAGGGTTACATGCTCTTGCTGACGTTGCCGCCGAACTTATCCGCAATCTTGTTCGTGATCAGGATGAACGCGATGATGATGATACAGATCGCGTCGCCGGCCTGCGGCATCGTTTCCGCGTAGGTGAACGACAGGAACGACAGCGTGTAGTTCTCCTCGCTCGTGATCAGGATGGCGATCAGGTCCAGCTCCTTCGCAATACTGATAAAGGAAAGCAGGAAGCCCGACAGGAACCCGTGCCGCGCCAGCGGGATGACGATGCTCCCGATCCGCCGCCAGAAGCCCGCGCCGTTGATCGTCGCTGCCTCTTCGAGCTCCGTTGATATCTGCATCATGTTCGACGAGCCGGACCGGCTGGCGAACGGGAAGTGCTTGACGATCGACACCAGCAGGATCAGCATGAATGTGCCGGTCAACGGCGGGATCAGCCCCCACAGATGCGGCTGACTGAACATCGCGTAGTAGATCGCCGAGAACGCGACGCCGCTCATCAGGTACGGAATAAAGATCAGCTGCTCCACCGCGTTGCCGTACCACTTGCCGCGGCCGCGGGTCGTGATGTAGCCGAAGAACTGTCCGAACACCGCCGTGATCACCGACGCGATCAGGCTGAGCTTCACCGTGTTCCACAGCGAATGGTAGAACAGCGGATTCGCAAACAATCCCTCGCGGTCAAACGCCGTGTTGGGCGCGTTCTCCAGCTGCCCGTACCATGCGTACAGCGTCAGATTGTCCGCGCCGTACCCTTGTCCCGGTACGATCTGGAACGATTCCATGATCAGGAAGAACAGGGGAAGGAACATCGCCACGATCAGGAAGATCACCAGCAGGGAAAGCATCGGCCACTTTGCGCCGCCGAGCGGGATCAGGTTCTTGCGCGTGCCCTTGCCGCCGATCGTGGCGTAGGATTTGCGCTTGCCGATCAGCCGCTGGTTGATGAAGATCGTACCGGCGGCGAGCGCGATCATGACGATCGAAAGGATGTAGCCGACCGCCTCCGTGCTGGACTGACCGAGATACCATTTCATCTTGGTCGCAAGCACGTGATAGCCGGCGGGTTCGCCGAGGCGCGCGGCGACGCCGTAGGTGCCGATCGACTTACTGATCGTCATGATCGTTGCCGACAGGATCGACGGCAGCACCAGCGGCAGCGTAATGCTCTTCAGGATCTGCGCCTTGTTTGCGCCCTGGATCTCGCCCATCTCCTCCAGCTCGGAGTTGATCGAGCGCAGCGCGCCGGAAACCATAATATAGGAGAATGCGTAATAGTGCATCGTCATGACGACGATGATCGCGATCGGTCCGTAGGCCAGCCAGTCCGGCACCCCGACGCCCATGCCGGTCAGCAGCCCGTAGAACCCGCCGTACTCCGGCGTTCGGAAGACCGTCAGCCACGACAGCGCCTTGCACCACGACGGGATCATGTACGGGATCAGGATCAGCGAGGACAAAAGGCCCTTGCAGGGGATGTCGGTGCGGACCATCAGCCACGCCATCAGCGCGCCGAGCGGGACCGAAATGATCGTGACGAAGAAGCCGATCGTCAGCGAGTGGAACAGCGGCTCCAGAAGGTTGACGTAAATCAGCGTTCCTTTGAGGCCCATGCCGCCGGACGAGACGAAGTTCTCCGCGCCGAACAGATAGCGCCAGGCGTACAGCGTATAGCTGCCGACCTGCGCGTTCGGATACATCTTCCGAACCTCCCGCAGCGCACCGCGCGTCGTCACAAACGTATTCTGGATCATCGTCAGCAGCGGAATGATGATGAAGATGAACAGAATGATCAGCGTGATGGCGACGATGACGTTGAAGGGGTTGCCGACCACGTTCAGAAACTGGTTCTTAAACCGTTTCCACGTCATCGGCGGACGTTTCCATCCTTTCTTTGCCATTGTATACCTCCCTCGGAAATGCTCTGCAGCCGGTTATCGCTGTTGCTCGCGCTCCTTCTTGAGGAGCGTGTAGACGTCGTAGATGTCCGTGATCTCATAATCCGGCGCGACGTCGTATTTGCCGATATCCTTTTGCTTGGTCAGAAACGAGTTGATCTTGAACACGCGGCCGAAGCCCATTCTGCGCGGACCGACGACGTCGCGCGAGAGCGTGTCGCCGACGAACGCGCATTCGGACGGATCGAGGTTCGCCTGATTCAGCGCGACGCGGAAGACGTTGGGGTGCGGCTTGCGATAGCCGGTGACGGACGAAAGCGTGATATCGTCGAAATACTGCCGCACGCCGTATTTCTTCAGGGTATCGAACACCTGAAAGAGACTGCCCGTGTTGCTGACGACCGCGATGTACATGCCGAGGTCCTCCTTGAGGCCCTTCAGCATTTCGGCGCCGTGCTCCCGGAGCTTGCGATCGTAGAATGTCGTTTCCCACATGTGCGCGATCTCCTCGCTGCAGGCGATCAGCTTTTCGCGATCGACCGGGATATCCCGAAAGCCCCAGTCCGGCCAGATCTCCTCAGGCTTCAGCTCGCGCAGCGTCCGCTCGGAATCCTTTTTGTACGCCTGGATCCCTTCGCCGACGATCTTCCAGAGCGGCTCCGCCTCATAGGGGACTTCAATGCCGTGCTTTTTGAGGATCTCGTACAGCGCATACGCGGTTGCGCGATCGTTTTTCCCGTCGGAATACAAATCTTCGAGCGTTCCGCCCATATCAAACATGACAGCTTTGATCATTTGCCATCCTCCTCATGCAACATGGTCAATTTGCAGCGCAAACGTTTGCGTTCTTTCGAACCTATATTACCACGCGGATGTCGGATTGTCAATTATATTTATGAAAAAATATACGGAGATTCCCGATATTCTTTCGTTCCGACGCGCCGGCTTCTCTTTTCAAACCGGTCGATCTGTGCTATACTGCTGACAACCCTTCAGGAGGCAGTTTCATGAACGCGATTCCGTATGAGAAACGAGTACAGCTCGGCGCCGAGGTTCCGTCGGCAGGACAGTTTGCCGTGATGGCGCGTATCCCGCAGTTCGGCGCGCCGGAGATATTCCGTACAAATCCCGCGCCGAAGCCGAGGCCGGAAACGATCCGCGCCGCGGTGTTCAATGTGGAGCACGGAACCAGGATCCGCGAGATCGTTTCGTTTCTCGGGGAGTGTCCCGCGCTGAAGGATGCGGACATTCTGTTCGGCAACGAGCTGGACGACGGAACGGAGCGCAGCGGCAACATCGACGCCTCGCGTACCATCGCCGAGGCGCTCGGGTATCAGTATGCATACGCGCTCGAATTCATCGAGCTCGTCAACCCGAACGACCGCAAGGGCTATGAGGGGAACACGCTGTTCTCGCGCTGGCCGATCGTTCGCGCCGAAGCGCTGTCGCTGCCGGAGGCGTATAACTGGTATTTTGACGAGCAGAAGCGGATCGGCGCGCGCGTTGCGGTGTTCTGTGAGCTCGACGTCGCGGGAACGCACATCGGCGCCGTCTGCGTGCATCTGGAAAACCGCACGACGCCCGCGCTGCGCGCAAAGCAGACCGAAGCGATCCTCGAAAAGGCTGCGGCAATGTTCCCGGGACTGCCCGTTCTGATCGGCGGCGATTTCAATACCAACGGGTTCGATTACTGCGAATCGGCCGCGCTTGCCGCATATCATAAACAGAGGAACGACGGCATCGTCGCCGATCCGACGCAGGCCGAGCCGCTGTTTGCCTGCTGCGAACGGATGGGCTTTGACCGGCGTTCGTCAAACGGGATCGGCGTTCCCACGCGCCGCCGGCCGACCGGCGACGGCGTACTCGCGCTGCAGCTCGACTGGATCCTTGCCCGCGGCATATCCTGCGTGCGGAACGGCGTCGTTTCCACCTTGATGAAGGACTGCGTCTGGGCGGGGGAGGATTCGCCGCTGCGCAGCGTATCGTTCTCCGAACTGTCGGATCACAACGCCGTTTGGGCGGATTTCCGGCTGTGACGCGCGCGGCTGCAAGAATCCGGTTGACATTTCCTGCGGAACGTGATAATATACAGGTACACGGGAACGCAAACGTTTGCGCTTCCCAATCCGATTCAGAAAGGCGGCGAAGATATGGGAACGCTGGCAGGCCATATGCTCGGTCAGTTTTCGCTTCTGCAGTATCTGGAATTTCTGATCCGCATCCTGGTTTCCTGCGTGTGCGGCGCGGCGATCGGCTATGAGCGCACCAAGCGACTGAAGGAGGCCGGCATCCGTACGCACATCATCGTCTGCTGCGCGGCGGCGCTGACGATGATCATCTCCAAATACGGCTTTGTCGACATGTCGGTCGAGGGCGTCTTTTATCCCGGCACGCACAGCACCGATCCGGCGCGTCTTGCGGCCCAGATCATCAGCGGCGTATCCTTCCTCGGCGCGGGCATTATTTTCCGCAACGGAAACTCGGTGCGCGGACTGACCACGGCGGCGGGCATCTGGGCGACGGCGGCGATCGGCCTTGCGGTCGGCGCGGGCATGTATGTGATCGGTCTGATCGGAACGGCAGTCATCGCCGTCATTCAGATCATCATGCATCGCTTTACGATCGGCACGGACTCCATGATGGTCGGCACCATCAGCTGCCGGGTGCTGGAACAGGAAACGTTCCGCAAAGCGCTGGACGAATACGTCGCGCGCAACAAGATGCAGATCCTGGGAACGAAGGTCAAGTTCAACGAGGACGGCAGCGAGACGTACCAGTTCACGCTGCGCATGCACGTGGACATAACGGTCAACGACCTGCTGCGGTTCCTTGAATCCGTCGAAGGCGTCCGTGCGATCGCCTGTGAAATCGAAAAATAAGAACGACACGGTTTCTGCCGCTCAACCCCGAGCGGCTTTTCTTTTGGGAGGACGGCAATGAAGATCGACAGAAAACAGGCAGGCGGCGCGATGCTGTTCATTCTTCTTATGGGCATCGTCAGCCTGTTTTCGGATATGACGCACGAGGGCGCCAGGAGCATTCTCGGCGAATACCTGGACCTTGCCGGCGCATCGGCGGCGACGATCGGATTTGTTTCGGGGTTCGGCGAGCTGTGCGGGTATTCGCTGCGCCTGCTGTCCGGCTTTCTCGCGGATAAAACCAAAAAGTACTGGTTTCTCGTCATCTTCGGCTACACGCTGCAGGTGCTGGCGATCCCGGCGCTGGCGCTGATTCCCGAAAACGGCTGGGTCGTTGCCTGCGGGCTGGTGATTCTGGAGCGCATCGGCAAGGCGATCAAAAAGCCGGCGAAGAACACGCTTGTCAGCTTTGCGGCAAACGAAGTCGGCGCAGGGAAGGGCTTTGCGTTTCTCGAATTCCTGGATCAGCTCGGCGCGTTCATCGGTCCGGTCATCCTCTTCCTGATCGTATCTTTGAAGGGAACCGGCACGCTGTTTTCCACCTATCGGCTGGGCTTTGCGCTGCTCGGGATCCCGGCGCTCATCACCATCGGGCTGGTCGTGTTTTCCCGCATCAGATTCCCGCATCCGGAAGCCTTTGAAGAAGTCAGGGAGGAGGCGGAGCCGTTCCGGTTCAGAAAGCCGTTCGTGCTCTATATGATCGCCATCTGCCTGTTCGCGTTCGGGTTTGCGGATTTCACACTCATCACGCTGCACGCGGCAAAGACGCAGGCGTTTCCCGAATCGACGCTGAGCCTTCTCTATGCTGCGGCGATGGCGGTGGACGCGTTTGCCGCGCTGTTCTTCGGCTGGCTGTTCGACAGGATCGGCCTGCGGGCGCTGATGCTTTCGACCCTGCTCAGCGCGTTCTTCTCCGGCTTTGTCTTTTTGACCGGGAACCCGTACCTGATCGCGGCAGGCATCGTTCTTTGGGGCGTCGGCATGGGCGCGCAGGAGAGCATTATGAAAGCGGCCGTCAGCAAGATCGTTCCGCGATCCATGCGCAGCACCGGCTTCGGCGTCTTTGAGACCGGCTTCGGCGTCGCCTGGTTTCTCGGGAGCTGGCTTTTGGGCGCGCTGTACGACGTCAATCCGGCATTGCTTGTGACGATCTCCGTTGCAGCACAGCTGCTTGCGATCCTGTTCTATATGCTCTGCTTCCGGCAGCGGAATGCGGATAAATAAGTTCTCCGGCGAAACGTCGGAGAACGCGGGAAGAATATGACAAAGGGCGTTTCCGGATCGTCGAAGGTCCGGAAACGCCCTGTTTTTCGTATGGGACTGCGCGTTACGCGTCGGGGGAGGCGGCCTGCATTCTGGCGAGCTCCTCCTCCTCGAGGACGCGGTAGGCAACCTTGCCGACGAGGGTTTTCGGCATGTCGTCCCTGAATTCGATGTCGTACGGCATCGCGTATTTCGCAATGTTTTTGCGGCAGAAGGCAAGAAGCGCCTGCTTCGTTTCCTCGGTCGCCGGAACGCCCGCGGCGAGCTTCACGAACGCCTTGACCTTCTGCATCCGGTACGGGTCCGGCACGCCGATCACGCAGCTCATCTGCACCAGCTCGCTTGCGTCGAGGATGTTCTCGATCTGGCCGGGGTAGATGTTGTAGCCGGAGGAGATGATCATGCGCTTGGCGCGGCCCTTGAAGTAGACGAAGCCCTCGTCGTCCATCGTGCCGAGGTCGCCGGTGTAGACCCAGGTCAGGCCGTCGGCATGCGCGCGCAGCGTCTGCGCCGTCTCGTCCGGATGCTTCATGTATTCCTTCATGACGGTCGGACCGGCCAGCAGGATCTCGCCCTCCTCGCCGTAGGGAAGCTCGCGGTCCGTGCCCGGCGCAACGATCTTGATATAGGTGTCGGGGAAGGGGAGACCGATGGAGCCCTCCTTGAACATATGCGGCGGCGTCAGACAGCACGCGGTGACGGTTTCGGTCGTGCCGTAGCCCTCACGCACCTGAATGGTCGCCTTGTGATCGTAAAGGAAGGTGTCGAACTTCTTTTTCAGCTCGACCGAAAGGCTGTCGCCGCCGGAGAACACGCCCTTTAAGCAGCTCAGGTCCGCGCCGTCCATGCTCGGGAGCCTCAGCAGCGCTTCGTACAGCGTCGGCACGCCGGCAATGAAGTTGCAGCGGTATTTGACGATGTCCTTTGCGTAGGACTTTGCCGTAAAGCGCGGCACCAGGATGCAGCGTCCGCCGACCGAGAGCATCGTGTGGATGCACACGCCGAGCCCGAAGCCGTGGAACAGCGGCATCGCGGCCAGCATCTTGTCGCCGACGCGGAACATCGGGTTTGCCGCAAGGACCTGCTGTCCGAGCGCGTTGAAGTTTTTGTTGGTCAGAACAATGCCCTTAGTCGTGCCGGTCGTGCCGCCCGAATAGAGGATGACGGCGGGATCGTCGGACTTGCGTTCGACCTTGTACCGATAGAAGCAATGCTCCGACAGGCGCAGAAAATCGTGCCAGCGGATGACCGGCGCATCCTTCGGGATCTTCTTGATCTTGCGGCCCTCGGTCAGCATGTAGCCCGCGCGAAGCGGGCGGGACAGCGCGTCCTTGACCGATGCGATGATGATGTTGACGACCTTCGTGTTCTCGCGGATCGCCTCAAACTTGCCGTAGAACTGGTCCAGCGTGATCGCGGTCACGCTCTCGGATTCGTTCAGATAGAATTCGATCTCCTTTTCGGCGGACAGGGGATGGATCATGTTCGCGATCGCGCCGACGAGGTTGACCGCGTAGAACATATAGATCGCCTGCGGACAGTTCGGCATGGCGATCGTGACCTTGTCGTTTTCGCGGACGCCGATCGTCTTCAGCGCCTTGGCGCAGCGCTCGATCTCGTGTATCATCTGGCGGTAGGTCGTCGAACGGCCCATGAAGTCGAACGCCACGTTGTCGGGATACTGCCCGGCGATCCATGCGACCTTGTCAAACATGGAACCTTCATAATAGTCCAGGTGAAGCGGCACCGTTCCGAGGTGCGCCGCCCACGGCGTTTTTGCTGTAATCATGCCGGTCTCCTCACTCAGTATTCGAATCCGCTGGGTTCGCCGAGCGGCTTGTCCAAAAGCTCCGGATGCGCAAAGATGTACTTCACCAGATTGAGGCTGCGCACAAAGTAGAACCCGTCGCCGATGCGCTCGTCGATCGTCGCGCCGAAATCGAGCACGTCACGGATCTGCTTTGTGCCGTCCGGCATGACGATCTCCTCCTTGTGGAGCGTGCCGACCGTGATCATGATGCTGTTGGTGCCGTAATTGTTCAGATGGTGATAGACGGCCGGCCCCTTGATGCTGCCGAGGTTGGACAGCAGCACCGTGCTGTAGTTGGAGTCGCCCTCCTTCAGAGACTTCGGGACCCTGCCGAAGAAGTCGAGTGTGCGCACGAACCGGAACACCAGCATCAGCAGGAAGCGCGGGATCTTGGCGAACTTGTCGATCGTCGCGTCCATGCCGCCCGTCGAATGCTCGGACTTGCGCACCTCGCGCACGTCGCCGTAGATCCGGTGGCTGACCTCGTCGATCGTGTCGGCGTCCGTCGGCACGACCTGCATGAACGATTCCTCGGCGTAGTCGGCAAAGCGGCGCTTCGCCATAAACGACAGGCTGATCGAATTGCGCTCATACATGCGGCGTCCCTGTACGTACCGGTTCATGCCCGGGCGCTCCCTGATCATGCGCGCGACGGCGAGCACGAAACAGTGGAAGATCGTCGTCTTGTAGCTGTCATGCTCGGCGTTTTTCTTTTCAATGAATTTGACGAGATCGGTGCAGTCGATCTTGTCGGCAAGATAGACTTCGCTCTCCGTCCGCTTCGGCATCAGATGAAAGATGATGGTCGTCAATCCGGATACGTCCCGGATATAGCGGGCGTCCGGCCGGTCGCCCCATTTCTTTTTCACAGATCGTTACCCCCTTGTGTTCGGCCGCTTCCGCGCCGAATCGGCTATAGTATACCATCTGCGTCACGATTCGACAAGACCGAATCAAGCGATCTTTTTCAAATCATTTTAATCTTTAATGTACGTTTAAGCTTGCGCGGATATGCTGTTCTCAGTAAAATGAAAGCGAGGAATACGAATATGAAAAAACTTCTTTGCATCATTCTGTCGATGTCGCTGCTCCTTTCCGTGCTGACGGCATGCGGGAAAACCGAAACCGCGTCCGAAGGGGACGCGCAGACGGAGACGGAGAACACGCCTTCGCAGGAAGGCGAAGCGGGCGGCCTGACGATCGGCGACGGCACGCGTCCCGAACCGCCGGAGGGCAACGGCGGCCTGACGATCGGCGACGGCACGCGTCCCGAACCGCCGGAGGGCAACGGCGGTACTCCGCCCGACGGCACCCCGCCGGAGGGATTCGGCGGCATGGGTCAGCCTCCGCAAGGCGGTCCGCACGGCAATGGCGGTACCCCGCCCGAGAAACCCGACGGCAATCCGCCGGGCGGATTCGGCGGCATGGGCGAACCGCCCTCCGGCATGGGTCAGCCTCCGCAGGGCGGCCCGGGCGGCGGCCCGGGCGGCAGCAGCGCCGATATCGACTATAAGGGCGCGGTCGAACTCACGTCCGCCGAAACGCAGACGGACCGGACCTATGCAAGCACGACCGCGAACGAGAGCGCGCTGCTGATCGCAGCCGGAGACACGGTCACGATCACGAATCCGACGGTCGCCAAGACCGGCGATTCCGACGGCGGCGACAACTGCAACTTCTACGGACTGAACGCGGCGGTGCTCTGTAAGGACGGCGCTTCCGTCACGATCACCGGCGGCACGATCACCTCGGATGCGTTCGGCGCGAACGGCGTGTTCTGCTACGGCGGCAACGGCGGAAGAAACGGCGCGGCGGGCGACGGCACGACCGTGACGATCTCCGATACCGTGATCACCACGACGGGCGGCGGCTCCGGCGGCATCATGACGACGGGCGGCGGCAAAACCTTCGCGAACAACCTGACCGTCACGACGTCAGGACAGTCCTCAGCGCCGATCCGCACCGACCGCGGCGGCGGCACGGTATATGTGGACGGCGGCACCTATACCTCGAACGGGCTCGGCTCGCCCGCGATCTACTCCACCGCGGAGATCCACGTCGCAAACGCGACGCTCGTCTCGAATCTCTCCGAGGGCGTGTGCATCGAGGGCAAGAACAGCATTGAGCTTGTCGACTGCGATATGACCGCGAACAATACGAAGATGAACAGCAGCGCGACGTTCCTCGATACGATCATGATCTATCAGTCCATGTCGGGCGACGCGGATTCCGGCACGTCCTCGTTCACCATGACCGGCGGCAGTCTGACGAGCAAGAGCGGACACGTGTTCCACGTCACCAACACGAACGCGATCATCACGCTTTCCGGCGTGACCGTCCTGAACGAAGACAGCGAAAACATCCTGCTTTCGGTCTGCGCGGACGGCTGGAGCGGCGCGAAGAATATTGCGACGCTGAACGCGGTGAAGCAGGCGCTTTCCGGAACCATTCTGGTCGGCAGCGATTCGACCCTGACGCTGAACCTGACGGAAGGCTCGACCTTCACGGGCGCAATTTCCGGCAATATCACCAACATGAAGGGCGCGGCCGTTTCCGACGAGGTCGGCACGGTCAACGTGACGCTGGACGCATCTTCGACCTGGACGCTGACCGCCGACACCTATATCACCTCGTTCACGGGCGACGCGTCAAGCATCCTCTCAAACGGCTTCACACTGTACGTGAACGGCGTCGCGCTCACGGGAACGAACTGATCGGAACCGAACCGAAACAGCAAACGACCCGCCGGTCAACCCGGCGGGTCGCGTTTCGTTCAAAGCTGTGCGGTCAGATCCGCTTGTCCTTGTCGACAAGCCGCAGCACCAGCGTGCTGAGGACCAGATAGACGATCGCGGATGCGATCAGGACGCCCCATGCGACCAGCAGATCCGATCGGGCGGGTTCCATCAGGGGGAATCTGTCCGGATCGGCTGCGTATCCGATGCCGTAATAGATATTCTGGTTCTGTATCCACAGCGGGTTGTAGGAATTCGAGATGCGCAGCAGGCCGTCCATGCCCCATTTGCTGACCGTGATGACGGAGATCGTTCCGGCAGCGCCGGTCAGAGGGAACACCGCGCCGGACATGACCAGCTGCACGATCAGCACAAACGGCATGATCGTCATGGCGGTGTTCTCCTTGCGGACGATGCTGGAGACCAGGATCGCCATGGTGTCCGAGCAGAAGACGACCAGGAAGATCGTGATGTACATGTCGAGGAATGCCGGACCGATCAGTCCGCGGATGTTCGAATAATTCCCGGAATTCTTCGCGATCACCAGCAGAAGGATGATCAGGGATTCGACCGCGCACAGGAACGCCTCATAGATCGCGTGCGCCGTGATGTAGGAGGAGAGGCTCAAGCCGGTCCTGTGCTCGCGCTTGATGATGGCGCGCTCGCGGCAGATAGACTGAATGGAATTGAACAGTCCCGTCCAGACGCAGCCGCAGATCACGGCGAACAGGCCGTTCTTTGTTTCGGCGTAATTCGAAAACACATCCGGACTCGTGACGATGGAAATGATCCCGGTGATGACGGCGGCAGAGAGAAAGTTCTTCCATTGCTTTTCATGCACGAACATACGGAAGCATTTTCCGACGTATATCTGTACCTGGCCGAACCAGGAGATTCCCTTGGTACTCATGCAAGCCTCCTGCTGCTTTCAAACTTTGCGATAAACTCGTCCGCTCTGCCTTCGCCGCCTTCGGACGTCCGGTTGACGCGTCTGACGATCTCCTCAAGACGCTCCGTTCCGAAGAACGCGCACGCGTCCTCTGGCGTTCCCATATAGGCAAGCCGTCCGCAGTCGGTTTTGTCCTTGGCCAGAACGATCACGGTGTCGAACCGGTCGAAGGCGCGGTCCGGAATATGGGAAATGACCATGACGATCTTGCCGGTGTCGGCGATCTTGCGGGCGATCTCCCACATGTTGTCGGCGTTGGAGCCGTCGAGACCGGAGTCGGGCTCGTCGAGGAAGAACAGGGAGGGCTGACCGACGTATTCCACGCCGATGCTCAGGCGCTTGCGCTGACCGCCGGAGAGCTGGCCGACCAGCTTGTTCTTTTCATTTTCAAGACCCAAAAGCTTCAGCGTCTCCAGAACGGCGGTCTGCTGTTCGCGCTTGTCCGCACGCAGATGCATCCTTGCCGCGTCCTTCAGCGTATGGATGACCACGTCCGTTCTGCGCAGCAGGTCCTCCTGCTGAACGTAGCCGATCTCGTATTTCATCCGGTCGTATTCGCGGTATACGTCAATGCCGTTGTAGCGGATCTGCCCGTTTGCCGGCTCGTATCCCATTACGGCGTTGACAAACGTCGTTTTGCCCGCGCCGGATCCGCCGAGGATCAGCACAAGGCTTCCCTTCGGAATCGACAGCCGGATGTCCTTCAAAAGCGTTTTCCGCCCGTTGAGCCCCTCGCTCACCGTGCGGTCCTTGATGTGGATATCCAGCGAACCCTTTGCGGCGGGAGCGGGTCGGGACGCAGGCCGCGGCGTCGGCCCGGGGACGGGCCCGGGCGTGGGACCGGGTACGGATACGGGAGGCTCGCCGACCGTCGCCGCGGGCTTCCAGCCGGGCGGGAGCAGGACCGAATCGCCCACATAGACGAACAGATCGTCTCCGCACTGGACCACATCCATCGGCGCGAGCTGCTTATTCGTCTCGGAAGGCCGGCCGTTGATCCGGAGCGAACCGGAAATGCCGGCGCCGCCGAACAGGACGCCGCCGCGCTGCCGGGTGAAGGACAGCGATTCGCCGGGCTTGCCGGCATGATCGAAGCGGACCGGCTTGTCCGGGCGGATGGGGAAGGTCTCCCACAGCGACAGATCCCAGTAGTGGTCGAGCAGGACCAGAACCGTATCGTTTTTCCACGACGAATCCGTAAAGCTGTGGATCCGGATCACGTCGCCGTACTGAAGCTCAAACCGGCGCTCCATCGCCTGCACGCCGTTGTGGTACGTGCTGACGCCCGCGTTTTCGTTGCGGTACCAGAGCCTGCCGTCCTCCAGCTCGATGCGGGCCTGAAAACTGCCGCCCGCAGCGGACAGCGCAATGTCGGGGATGGAGCTCGTCCCCCAGATGCTGCCGATCGACTGTCCGTTCAAAACCGGGAACGTCTTGACGGAGCCGTTGCCGTTGACGGCGATGAAGTATGCGGAGGAAATGACCTGCTTGTTCTGCCGGTTCGACCAGATCAGCCTGCTCGACGTCGGGCCTTTGCGCACCGGCTCGCTCTTTACAGGCGGTTCGGGCGTTCTTGCGTCAAAGTCGGTCGCCGTGCGGCGCACAGGCGGCTTTGTGTCGACGACCTCTCCGATCGTGAAGCTTCTCGGCCGACGCCATGCCGCGTCGGGATCGTTCGTCTTGGCCGGAGCCGTCTCCGGCTTCCCGGCAGGATGCTCGACGACGGGCGCGCTGTACGGCGGGACGGCCTTTTTCACGCTGTCGTCCGTAAGCTTTTGCGCCGGTTCGCACGCGGCCGTTCCGTTCACAACGGGCGGTTCGGGCGCGGCGGGCGCTTTCGGAGCGGACCCCATCTTGATGATCAGTTTTTTCTTCTCGTCCATATTGCTGTACCCCTCATTTCTGGCGGATCAGAAGCCGGTCGGAACGTGCCAGAGGCTTTTGATGTCGATCGGATCCTTTTTCTGTTCCGGTTCGGGCTTCGGCGGAACCGGCGGGTCCGGATCGGGCTTCGGAGCCGGACGCGGATCGCTGAGCCGCCTGAACACCTCCGCCATATCCGGGCGGTCGTCGGGATCCAATGCGAGCATGCTTGCGATCAGCGCATGCAGATCCGGCGGGAGCGCATCGGACAGGCGCAGGCTTTCGCCCTCGAGCAGCGCCTCGTGCGCCGCATCGTACCCGGAAGAAAAGGCGGGGAGCTGTCCGGTGAAATACTGATGGAACAGCAGGCCCGCGGCGAACACATCGACCTTCTGCGTGAGCGTGACGTCCTCGCCGAACATGTACCGGCAGGTTTCGGGCGCCAGGTACGGCAGATCGCCCTGCACCTCCTCGCTGTCCGGCTGATGCCCGGCAAGGAAGCTGCTGTCAAAGTCGATGATCTTTGCGATAAAGTTCCCCGTGTCGGATTCCTTGATCAGGATGTTGTTCGGCTTCAGGTCCGCATGAACGACGCCGTTTTCGTGCAGCCGCTGCAGACAGTTGGCAAGGATCTTCAGCAGCAGGAGCTTTTTCTCGGCAGGCGCTTTCGCGATGCTCTCGATCTGCGCTCTTGTGATGTTGATCTTTTCGGTGGTCACGTAGTACTTGGTGCCGAACAGGAAGAACTCGTCGATCGTGACGATGTTGCCGTTGGAGCTTTGCTCAATTCTGCGGTACAGCTCCTTCTTCTGCTGAAAGAAGCGGAAGCAGACGGCCTTCTTTGCGGCGATCGCCGACTGAGACATCTCGCCGGTCGACGGGCAGGAGGGGGAGAGGAATTCCTTGATAAAGTATTCCTTCCCGTCCTTTCTTGCAAACGACCATCTTGCGTTGCCGCTGTTCGTATTCTGCCAGGGCTCGGTCAGCTGATAGTCGGAAATGCACGGCAGCGCCTTCTCCTTTTTTGCAAACGAGGTTCGCATGAGTGTTATTGATTCCCCCACATATAGTGCTGCTTATACTTGTCCCAAAGCGCCTTGAGCGCGTCCCGGTCGGCCGCAAGATCCAGACACGCGCCGTACTGCGACATAAACCGCTCGTACGCGCCGCGATAGTGCGCCTTGATCTGATCGAACGTTTCAAATCCGATCGCGAGCGCCTGCAGCGTATAATCGTCCGCGGCGTGCGACCCGATGAAGGCCGACAGCGATCGTTCCCATTCCTTCGGCGATCGCGCCTGCATCAGCGTGGACAGGAGCGCATGCTCGAACTCCATCGGTGAGCGCAGATAGCCGAAGCAGCCGTCGGTCGCGACGATCAGAATGCACCGGTCCCGGATGCTGAGGTCCCTGATGCGGATCTGAAACTCGTTTCCCGAAACGACGTTGGACAGCACGCCGTCCTGTTCGATGTTGTCGAACGGATCGATGTTGCCCTTCAGATCGTCGGTCGTGATCTGAAACAGTCCTCCGCCGGAGAGGATATACCCTCTCGAATCCCCGGCCCAAAGCATCAGGCACCGGGACGTTTCGCCGCTGCTGCAGACCAGCGCGGCCGACAGGGTCGTCGGGAACGGCTTGACCATATTGCTCAGGACGACTTTGCCGGTATCGGCGGCGGTCTGCCGCTTCAGCTCCGCGATCCGCTCGGTCAGCGCCTGCCTGAGACTGCGGGCGATCGTTTCCGGCGGATACGCCTGAAGCCCCAGCTCGTCGATCCGGTTACGGTAGAACCAGTCTGCCAGCGTCTGCGCGCAGGAAAACGATGCGATCCGCGCGCCGGTCCAGTTGTCCGCAGAGGGATACTTTTTCGATCCGGCGCCGCCGCATCCGTCCAGAGCGGCGACAAAGGCCGCCTTTCCGGGCGCGATAAGACAGGCCGCGGAGTCTTCTCCCTGGCCGTTTTTTTGTTCGACCTCAATGGACAGAATCAGCTGGTAATCCATCGGCATATGCGTTGCTTCCTTTGATCGGTGCGCGCTCAGATCGAGTTGCTGATGGTATCAATGATCTCGGAATAGCTGACCTCGTCCAGCCCCTGTCCCGCTTCGGACGGGAAGTGCAGCACGTTGTCCCAGTTTGCGGAGATCGTGTTCCAGTACGGCTGATCGGGCGCATAGAGCAGCAGACGCTTTGCGTTGTTGTCCATAAATCCGTTCTCCGACGCGTCGCCCCACCAGGAGGTCAGCTCGTTGAAATCGCGGACCATGTACTCTCTCGGATAGGTCTCCTCGTCCCAGCCGAAGCCCAGCTCGTGCGTCGATGCGTCCGTCCAGACGACGATGACCTGTCTGCGCTTGACGCCGACGCCGCCCTCGCACCAGTGCGAGCGGATCGCGTATGCCAGCGCCTCGAGACCGTCCTCGGGATCGTCGCCGCCGCCGGCCGCTTCGATGCCGCGGATGCAGCGCTCGAACAGATCCTTGTCCTGCGGAAGGTTGAAGAAGTCCGTCGTGAGCATGGCGTCGCGGCCGTCAAACTTGTAGTCGCGGAACGCGATGATGCGGATCCGAAGCTGATTGATGCTCTTTTTCTTCTTGGACATCGCGTCGGCAAGGTCCTGATGGAAGGACAGGGCATGCTGCTTGACCATATCGATCAAGCCGTCCATGCTGGCCGTCGCGTCGATGCAAAAGACCAGGTCCACATTGTAACTCACCTTATAGTTGCTGCCCATTGTTTGCTCCTCCTTGCAATTCGGTTGATATGGTTAAAACCCCTTGGGGCGATACAGTACGTTGTCAAGCTTGTTCAGCGTTTTGACCAGCAGGATCGCGCATGCGACGCATGCCCACGACAGCAGGGCGATCAGCACGGGGATCACCGTCGCGCCTTCGTTGCCGAACAGGATGACCGCGCAGTAGATCGTGGTCAGGATGGCGACGGTGACGGAGATGGTGACCGGCAGATTCCGCTTTTTGGCGTTCAGGTTCAGGCAGATCGCAACGGCCGGAGCGATCGAAGCGCAGACGAGCAGGATCGAGCAGATCTGTTCGATCGCGCCGTTGCTGCCCAGACAGTTCTGATAGACCGTATAGCTGCCCCTGCCGCTGACATAGGGCACCGCGAACAGGGCCAGCTCGATCAGCACGAAGAGCACGGCCAGCGCTTTATAGATGTTCTTCTGATTGTCGGCCTGCCTGATCCGCGCCCGCAGCGAATCGCTGCCGGCAGCCGGCGCGTCCGCGTTCCGGTCGACCGGACGGACCGGCGCGACCATTCTCCGCGGCTGCGCCGCGTCGGACGCGTCCCGCTCGCTGTTTGCCCGGGGCGCCTGCGCAGGCGCGGAAACGGGATTCGGCGCGGCGTCCGGCTGCGCATCCCTTCTTGCGCCGCAAACGGAGCACACGGCGACGCTGCCGTCGTTTTCCGTTTCACAGTTTTTACAGATCCATGATTCCATACGATTCCTCCTGCAGCACGCTGTGCGTTCAATCCGCTTTGCCGTCGCCGTCAAGCGGGTCCGGTGTCGAAAGCATGTCCGAAGACGTCGACTCGGCAGAAGACGTCGGCTCGGCAGAAGGCGTCGACTCGGCAGAAGGCGTCGGCGTATCCTTCGCATCGTTTTCCTGCTTTGCGGAATCGTCAGAAGGGGCGGCCAAAGACGTCGCGTCGGGTTCGTCCTTCTTCGGCTCTGCCGTCGGCTTGGTCGTCGGCTCGGCCGTCGGCTTGGTCGGCTTGGCGGTCGGCTTCTGCGTCGGCGCGGACGCCGGCGTTGAGGCGGCGCCCTTCCAGAATGCGAGATCCTTCTCCAGCGAAGACGCTTTGCCGGCAAACAGGATAACGCAGATCAGCAGAACGATGCAGCATAGGATGGACGCGCCCAGGGCGATCAGCAGTCCGACGGGCCGCTTTGCGCGCGGCGCGGGCGTACTGGCCGGACGGACCGGCTTCTGCACCGCCTCGCCCGGCTGCTTCAGCGTACCCTGCAGCGGCGTTCTCTGGGGATTCGGCGCAGGCGCAGCCGGCTGCAAAGGCGTTGACCGCGGATAATACCGCATCCTTGCGGAAAACTGCGTGGGCTGACCGCAGAACGGACAGAATTCGTCGTTCGGCGAAGCGTTCTTGCCGCAATTGGGACAGATCATGGTGAGGCTCCTTTCGACTTTGAAATCGCGGTCGGCGGATTCCGAGGGCTTTTGTTCAAAGGTTCCGCTGTCCGGGATCGGGGATGAGACCAAAGCAAACGCACGCCCTGCCAAAACAAACGCGCGCTTTGCATGAATGACTGAAAAAACGGGATGATCCCCTCCGCAAATATCAAATGAAAGTATACCATGATTCGACAGAAAAGTCTACACCGTTCTTTTTCGCGCCTTCGACTGCTGTCCACGTGATCCTGACGCCGTCCCTTGTGTTCACGACTTTGGTCTCCGTCGTCGCGGGCAGATAGATTTTGAAGAACAGCGTCTTGACGGGCCCGCCGGTTATCATCTGCACGTCGGCGTACGCGGTGCCGGGCTCCGTGTTGTCGCGATACGTCACGGTATACGCGGACGGGTCGAGCGTTCTTCCCGCGTCGTCCTTCACGACCGCGCGCGGCGTCTGCGCCTCGCCGTTTGCGATCACATACGGCGTCGTGCCCTTGTACTGTACGTCTTCTGCACGGAACGTCGCCTCGCCGACGGAAGCGCCGTACGGTTGGATCGGATAGTTGTCGCCCCATGTCGTCTCGCCGTTCGGCGCCCAGAGGTCGGCAAGCGCCGCCGGATAGTAGAGTGCGCGCGTTACCTCCCATCCGAACGCGAAGGATTCCTCATCGTATTCCGGCGGTGCGCCGAGAAAATACACATTCTCAATCCATCCATCGAATGCGTCTTCTTCGAAATGCTTTATGCCGTCCGGCACGATCAGCGTTTCCAGATTCTGAACGCTGCTCGCCACGTTCTCGGCAACCGTTTCCACACCGTCCGGAATGCGGTATATCGTACGCAAGCTGCCGCCCGGATACATCAGCAGTCGTTTCATGTCCTTTGTAAACAGCACATCATCGACGACCGTCAGATACGGACTTGTCGGATCGACACGGATTTCCGTCAGCGAGATGAATTCCCGGTTCCCGTATCCGACGTCCTGTACGGTCGCGGAGAGCGAAACGCTTTGTATTGTGAACCTTGAACGATTGAGCGCATAATCGCCGAGGCTCGTCACCCCGTCCTCAACGACGACCCGCCGGATCTGATACGCAAGTTCTTCGTACGTATACCGGTAGCTGTCCTCCTCGTCAAAGTTCGTATCCCACATATCGCCGGTGCCGGTAAACGTCAGCGTTCTGTCCTCGTCGACGGTCCAGAACACGTTGTCCCCGCACTGACCGGGGACCGGAAATGCCCATCCGTTGACGCTGATCCATTCTGTCTGAGCTTCCGTTCCCGCAAACTTCGCGGTAATCTTCGTTTCGCCTTGCCGGATCGCATGCACGCATCCGTATTCATCCACGGCCGCGACTTAAGGATTGCTGCTGGACCATTCGATCGGCCCGTACGGAGAATAACAATACGGCTGGTTATAATAGCGCCCCACGGACAGGGAAAGCGTCTGTTCTTCACCGTGCTCCATCTCCCTCTCCGCGATGATCTTCATCCAGCAATCCTCGAACAGATCGGCTTTCATATTGATGATCTGTGCATAGGTTCCGGTCCGTTCGATCGGCATTTCGCTGCCCTGTCGCACGGAATGGACCTCCATGATCCCGGCCCCGTAAGGAGAATACGCTTCATCGCGAAAGAAGAGGGCAAGGCCGAAATACCGGTTGTCCAGTGAGATCATCGCGCCGTATGTTAAGCCGTATTCCGTGTCCTGCTCCCGCTCGCTTTGCTGATGCGAGAAACCTGTGACCATTTCCGTCAGGCTTTCCTCTGAAACTGCTCTTCCTTCAAATTCTGTCGTTGCGCCGTCCGGCACCAGATCGTAGACGCTTGCTCCGTTCAGGCAATACCATTCTTCCTTCGGGTATTTGCCGGTGGCGTATTCTGCGGAGCGCATCTCGGCAATGCGCTGCAGGCCCGCATCCCATTGCGCGGGAACATAGTCCCCGTTCGGCACGGCAAGCACGTCGTCGGACGGTTCGTACCCTGCGGAATCGTCCGCAAGCAAAAGCATCTGCGACCGGTCGCGCGGGTCGGGCATGTTTTGATAGCACGCCTGATATCGGTAAAGATTGATCAGACGGACGCTTCTTCCGAATCGCCGGAGAAGGTCCCTTCGATCAGTACCTGCACGTCATCGTCGACGGTTCGACAGTCGGAAGGATGACGGCGTCCGCCAATGCGGCGGGGATCAGGCCGATCGCCATGACAAGGCAGAGGATAAAGGCAATGATTCTGTTGGAATGTTTCATTGGAATGCTCCTTTCAAAAATGTGTTTTTGCTTTCTGCAAATAAGGGCAATGCAAAACCGGATCCGGTTTTATCAAAAAAGAGCTTTCGGCATTATGCAAGATCGTCCGTCAGCCCGATAAAGCAGCGAAGAATTCTTGCCGCGTCGTCCGCGCCGACCGATCCGTCGCCGTTGACGTCCGCGCGCGCGGCGGCGTCCCCGTCGAGCGTCGCAAGCCCGACCACGGTGCGCGCGATCAGCGCGGCGTCGCGGGAAGTGACTTCGCCGTCGCCGTCCGCGTCGCCGAGCAGGATCGGGTCTGCAGCGGCTTCGACCGGCGTGTGCAGCCATGCGGCAAAAAGCAGAACTGCGAGCAAAAGCAGAGAGAGCGTTTTAATGGTTTTCATGGGATACCTCCTTGTTTATTCTTCCGGTATGCGGCAGAGCGCCGCGTTTGCGTGACGGCTGTACGCCTTGTGATTCCCGATTCGCCTTGCGGCGGGGCAGATCGCCCGCGGTGTGCGCTTTTTTGCGTCCGGCGCGCGCCGTGCATGCAGGCGCATTCTGTCTCTTTGGATGAATTGCTCCATGTATATGCTCCTTTCCCGTGCCGGTCGTTCGGATGGTGTATCTATGTCAAAAGCGATCGGATCGCTTGAAATCCCGGCTTCGATATCCCGTCGAAAACGATTCATGGAGGAAAAACGTTTCGGAATATCCCGCTGCCGTCTGCGGCCGTTTTCTTTGAACACCTGCATTAAACCATACAGGAGGGGTTCCTTGTGCGGGTTTTTGGTTGCAATCCTGCAATCGGGCGAAACAAAAAAACACGTACGGCGGAATGCTTGACGCGTACGGTTTCGTTCGGTATAATATTATATATATTGGAATAAACGAGGTGATTCTGTATGCGTATGACAAAAATCATCTGTACGATCGGTCCGGCAAGCGAAAAGCCCGAGGTTTTCCGGGAAATGTGTCTTGCGGGCATGAACGTGGCCCGGCTGAACTTTTCCCACGGCACGCACGAAGAGCATCAGAAAAAGATCGACATGATCAAGGCGGTCCGCGAGGAGCTGAACCTGCCGATCGCGATCATGCTTGACACGAAGGGACCGGAATACCGCATCAAGACGTTCCGCGACGGCAAGGTGACCCTGCATGACGGCGACGATTTCACCTTCACCACGCGCGACGTGATCGGCGACGAGACGATCGTATCCGTCAGCTATGCGGGTCTCACCGAGGACCTGGCCGTCGGCGACCGGATCCTGGTCAACAACGGACTTGTCATCTTCGACGTTACGGCGATCGAGGGGACTGAGGTGCGCTGCCGCATCGTCACGGGCGGCGTGCTGTCCGACCGCAAGAGCATGAGCTTTCCGGGCAAGGTGCTGCGCCAGAAATACCTCAGCGAGCAGGACAAGGCGGACCTGCTGTTCGGCATCAAGAACGAGGTCGACTTCGTCGCCGCGTCGTTCGTTTCGTGCAAGCAGGACCTTCTGGACCTCAAGGGCTTCCTGTCCGAGCACGGCGGCGGCAGCATCGACGTCATCGCCAAGATCGAGAACCGCTCCGGCGTGGACAACATCGATGAGATCTGCTCCGTCTGCGAGGGCGTCATGGTGGCCAGAGGCGATCTCGGCGTGGAGGTCCCGTTTACCGAGCTGCCCGCGATCCAGAAGCATCTGATCACCAAATGCCGCATGCTCGGCAAGCGCGTCATCACCGCGACCGAGATGCTCGAATCCATGATCACCAACCCGCGCCCGACGCGCGCCGAGATCAGCGACGTTGCGAACGCGGTCTATGACGGCACCAGCGCGATCATGCTGTCCGGCGAATCCGCCGCGGGCAAGTACCCGGTGCTGGCGGTCCGCACGATGAGCGAGATCGCCGAGGAAACCGAGCGGCACATCGACTACGTCGGTCTGTTCGAGGCGCAGAAGTTCACGATCCGCAACCGCGTCGACGCGATTTCACACGCCGCCTGCACGATGGCGATCGACCTCAACGCCAGCGCGATCGTCGTCACCTCACTGAGCGGCCTGACCGTGCGCATGGTTTCGCGCTTCCGCGCGCCGATCCGCATCCTCGGCCTTGCCACGAATAAGAACGCGTGGTATAAGCTCGCACTGTCGTGGGGCGTCATCCCGTATCTCACCGAGCATTTCCCGAGCATGGAGGTGCTGAACTTCTACGCGCTGCGCGCCGCAAAGGACCGCCTGTCCCTGAAGCCGGGCGACACCGTCGTCATGACCGGCGGCAACACCAGCGGCGAAAGCGGCAACACCAACGTCCTCCGCATCGAAACGGTCGTCTGACCGACAGGGCGAAAAGACGGAAAGAAACCCGCCTCTCGGCGAACGAGGAAAATGGATAGCACAGAAGAACCGTCCCCTTGACACCAAAAACAGGGAAGGAGCGCGTTTTCACTGTTCCCTTTGTCATCCAGCAGTATCTGGAAAACTATTGCTTGCGGCAGGGGATAAGCCGCGCCGCCCGCATCTTTCCTTTTACGGAAAGGGCAGTACAGAAGCAGCTTGCGCTTGTGTGCGATTACCTGGGCTTCCATGGGATCAGCACCCACAGCTTTCGGAAATACTATGCAACAGAAATCTACCGCAACAACGGCTTTGACATTGCCCTTGTCCAGCGTCTTTTGCAACATTCCAGCGCAAGCGTGACACAGCGCTACATCGGCATTGAGCCGCAGCGCATCGAACAAGCGATTGAGGGGCACGCGCGGCTTCTATAAGAAAAGCGAGAGGGGAAACCTCTCGCTCTTTTTATGCAACTTCTGCGTTGTCGGTCCACAGTTCGCACTGTGCAAGAACAGTCTGGACCGCATCTTCCATTCCTTCGGGCGGATACTTGTAGCGCTTCAAAAGCTTTTTGACCATCATCCGCATTTTTGCCCTTATCGATCCGGAGACCTTCGATATGGTGCAGACCCTGATGGCCACCCGCAAAATGGGTCGGAACCGCAAGAGCTCGGTCAGCATCTTTTCCAGCAAGGTCAAGTGCGGCGACTGCGGCAGCTGGTACGGTCCAAAAGTCTGGCACAGCAACGATGCCTACCGGAAGGTCATCTGGCAGTGCAATCACAAGTTCGATGGTCAAAAATGCGCCACACCGACACTCACCGAGGATGAAATAAAAGAACTGTTCCTCCGGGCCGCCAATCAGGTGATCGACCAGAAGGAACAGTTTATAGCCATATACGAACAGGTCCTTTCAAGGAGCCTCGACACCACAGCCCTTGAGGGAGAGCTAAGCGAGCTGGAAGCTGAGATCAACATCGCTGCCGAGCTCATTGAGGAGTGCATCAAGGAAAACGCTCACGTTGCCCTCAATCAGGCTGAATACCAGAAATGGTACGATGGTCTGGTAGCCCGGTTCGACAAGGCCAAGGCCAGACACACCGAGGTCACTGACCTGATTGCCGAGCGCACGGCCAGAAAGCACCAGATCGAAACCTACCTGAAAGAGCTACGGAGCCGGGAGCCGCTGACGGAGTTCCGGGAAACAGACTGGCTGGCGATGGTGGACTACATCACCGTTCACAGAAAGAACGACATCCGGGTGACCTTCAAGGACGGCACCGAAATCAAAGCATAATCCCATAGACGCAGAAACGCCTCTGAACCACATCGGCTCGGAGGCGTTTTTGTTATACATTGATCTTTTTTATCTTGCCTATTGGGGTAGCGGCATTTTTATCGAACAGTACCACATTTTTCCCTTCAGGGAATACTGTGCTTGAATAAACGATACCTGCATATCCAAGAGATAAAAAGTATTGGGCCATGCACTGAAAAGGCGAATACATGAGTTCTTTATCTTCAGTTTCCACAGGAACAAAAATCTGTTTTGATAGCAGCCTTGCATAAGTATAAGCCGCCCACCGTGTAAACTTCTCCTTAATATCACTGACATCTGGCGTCTGGGCATATCCTTTACGCATGATGCCGTCTACGGCCTTCTTTACTTCACGGTTACGAATATCATTAGCAGAATTCTCAAGTTGCCTGTTTAGATCTTCATATAGAACATCTTCTGCTATCGTGAGGTCAACAAGCGTTTTTTCTGAATAATCCTCGTTAAGTTTGAACTGACACAAACCGAACAGTTCACCTGCTTCAGCTCGACATTCTTTTAAGGCACAATTCTCAGCAACGCACGGATAGCCTATGGCCAAATACAACCATTCTACTCCCGGAGGGCTAAACCGATTGTGCTTCGTAATATAGTCCTTGTTTGGTATAAATCTGCTATACGTTGGATCGGGATCAGCGGGACGAAGTCTTCCTGCTCTCATTAGAGTCGTGGGGCAGGCTAATATGCTTTCTGCTGATACATCAAAAAACGGATGACAGTGTGAAAAAAGATCATCAAAAACCTTTAAGAATGTGGTGTCTGCTTTTGCAGCATCAAGCTCGTTGTATGAAAAAACACCTGTGGCTAAAGCTGAACGAAAATCCTCCCACGTTCGCTGAATGGTTTCTTCACTTTTGGAAATGTCAGAGAATTCAAAAAGGCTCATAGTTTTAAACCGTCTCCTTGTTCTGTGATTTTCGGGAGGATTTCAAGGAAGTGCTGGCCAATCTTCTCTGCATCATAGCCGTTGGCCTCGCAGATGAACCGAACGGTATCCGGCAGCAGCACATGGCCTTTTGCTTTCTCCGCTTTGTACTTCTGCCACTCTTCAAATTCTTTATTTGTGATTTGCTTCATGGTGGTTACCTTTCCAGAATCCATAATCAGGCTTTTTGCTTTTTTACCATCAAAAAGCCTTTTTCCAGCCTTGCCTGATCACCAAAAACATCCTTCATTGGAGCTGTGTCTAAGCTCCATGTCCCAACAATAATCAGACACCCGCCGGTTTTTAATACACGGTTACATTCCTCTTCAATGCGATTCCATTGGGTCTGAACGTGGAAGAAAGCATTATATAAAACCACGGTATCAAATCGGCAATCGGGGAATTCCATTTTCGTGGCGTCCATAATGCTGAAATAAACGTTCCCTAACGAACTTAGATCACCGAGCCTACTTGCATCAAGATCAATGCAATGAACGCAACGTGCCAAGCGAGATGCTGAGGCTGAAAACTCAGCTCCTCCACAGGCTACTTCGAGGACGTCCTTATCTTTTATTTCTGACTCTATAAGTTTTACAAGAGCGTCTGTTTTCTTCATAACTACACCTCTTTTTCTGTTTATTATACCGACGATGTATGAACATTTCTACCGATAAAAACAGCCGGGACACCCCGACTTCCACAACTTACCCCTCAAATGCCAACTTACCCCTCAAGCGGCAAAATCGGCGGAGGAATAATTAAATTGTATCAATCTCGGTGTTTTTATATCATAGATGCGGCAATTCTCAAAGGGCTTCAGCACCTCGACCAGCGTCCGAACGACGCAGCCAGGCGTATAGAATTCGCCGCCGCCCTTGCCTTCTTTTGCGGCAAACTGCGCAATACAGTATTCATAGGTTCGGCCCAGAAGGTCCTGATCCTCCTCGGAGCCATCCATGTGCAGATTGTTGGTAAACAGGTCCACGACTTCGCCCAGCACCTTTTTATCCAGGTCAGGGCTGGCATAGACCTTCGGCAGAACACCCTTCAGCGTCTTGTTTTCGTCCTCGATGGCACGCATGGCGTCATCCAGGACCTTGCCGATCTCAGGAGAATGGGCATATTTTGCAATATACTTCCAGCGTGCGGTTTCAGGCACGAAGAAGATGTTGTCCTCCATATAGGCGTCTGGATCGTCCTCAAAGCCATCGCCTTCCGCCACCAACTCTGCATACCGCTTTTCAAAAGCAGCGGAGATGTAGCGCAGGAAGATAAGACCAATGATGATTTTTCGGTATTCTGCGGCAGGAATAGAACCCCACAGGACGCACGCTGCGTCCCAAAGCTGTTTCTCAAACCCAAGATTCGCCTGTGTATCTTTTGCCATGCTCATTTCTCCTGTCGGTTTAGTGATACTTTATTATAACATACGAACCATTGATAGAAAAGTACGAATTGAATATTTTACTGCTTTCTATGAAAAAGTATGGTATAATAAACAAAACATTGGAGGGCGGGCGGCATGGAAGAAAGAGACTACACGAATTGCGGCAGAAAGCAGAATCAGCGGCTAAAGCCTTATCTGATTCTGCAAATTCTTATGCGCGAATCCGATGCCAACCATGTTCTGTCATCAAAAGAATTGGCGAACAAGCTTGCGGACTGGGGCATCGAAGGAGCAAGGCACAGGGTGTCAGGGAGACGGTTCGGTTGACACGCACTGCTGTGCAGGATCCGGGCTCGCATGCCGCGCAAGGTATGCGAGCTTTTTTCGTTCGTCCTCCGCTTCCAGGGACGCCGTGCCGTGTTCGCCGCCGAGGAATTCGAGATGGTGCCGGAACTCGTGCCGCAGAACGCCGCGGATCAGCGCCTTTGCCTGCGCGGCGTCCGCCTGCGGATAGGTCCGGTCAAAGGAGCCTTTGTAGAGAACGATCTGCCGGATGCCGGATCGCACCGTATACAGCCCCAGCGTGTACAGATCGCCCGCGCGGGCATAGTCCGGAATCACGAGCGCTTCGGACACGACCACGCCGCCGGACAGCTCCCGGAAGAACGGCTCCGGAAATTCGTCCAGCAGTTCTGAAACAATGCGCTGGTATTCCGCAAGGTCGATCATGGCTTTGTCGCCGCTTGCGGCGCGGCGCAGCCGCACGAAACGGCCGGCGCGGACGGTTTTTGATCGGATCTCATCGGATCGCCTCCCCAAAGAGTCTGTTTTGTACAGTATACCATACTGCGCCCGAAAGGGCAATCATCTTCATCCGGCGCCTTGGCATTGAAGGACAGGGAAGCGCGTCTCAGCCGCGCAGAAGGTGAACGCGCGTGACAGGATACGGAGCGGCCGCGGGACGGCGTTTGTGCGGAAAAGTTGCGTTTCGCGATTGACGGCGGGCAGGGAATACGGTACAATAACAATGATACTATACATCATGGAGGTACAGTTATATGATCAAAAAGTGGGTTTGCACCGTTTGCGGTTACGTTCACGAGGGCGCGACTCCGCCGCAGGAGTGCCCGGTCTGCCATCAGCCGGCGTTCAAGTTCAAGGAAGTGCAGGAAGAAGTCGTTTGGGCGGCCGAGCACGTCGTCGGCGTCGCAAAGGGCGTTCCGGAGGATATCATCGAGGACCTGCGCGCCAACTTCCAGGGCGAATGCACCGAGGTCGGCATGTATCTCGCCATGGCGCGCGTCGCGCACCGCGAGGGCTATCCGGAGATCGGTCTCTATTGGGAAAAGGCCGCGTTTGAAGAGGCCGAGCATGCGGCAAAGTTCGCGGAGCTCTTGGGCGAAGTCGTGACCGATTCCACCAAGAAGAACCTCGAAATGCGCGTGGACGCCGAGCACGGCGCGACCGCGGGCAAGACGGACCTTGCGAAGCGCGCAAAGGCTTTGGGCCTTGACGCGATCCACGACACCGTCCACGAGATGGCGCGCGACGAGGCAAGACACGGCAAGGCGCTGAAAGGTCTTTTGGAGAGATACTTCAAATAAGATTCGCTCGCATAAGAGGGAAAGGGGAAAATTCTATTCCCTCTTTTTTGCGGAATAGTACGGAGTAAAGACGCAATAATACCGGTTTCGCAATTGCTTTTTCCGATGAAAGCCAATGGAAGTATCCGGAGATCCATGCTAAACTGCAGACAGAGGGTGAATAGAGCATCCGAAACAGCGTATGGATACCATGGGAAAAGACATTGTGCGAGAGGAACTCCTGAAGAGGTATTCCGGATAAGCAACGATCAGGGAGGTAATAGTATGGCACAGCAACCGTTGACAAACAAACCTGCAATGCCGGTCGGACGGGAAGCCGGCTTACATTCGGAAACAACAATATACCATCCGACAGGTGAGGAGCATCCCGAAACGGATCGGGCAAAAAGCTCCGTGCCGGGTGCAAAACGATATGTGATCGGTTTTTTGATTGCAGCGGCCGTGATCGGCGCCGCACTGTTTTTCCTGCTCCGCTGACGAGGGACGGGGATCGAACAAACAAACGGAATCAATAAGGAGGAGAAAAAGATGGAGTTTGTCATTAAACTGCTGGTTGAGATTGCAATCGGCGCACTTTGCGGCTTTGCGGCAAGCAAGCTGCTGAAGGTCAACAACAAGGGCATTCTGTTTTACATCATTGTCGGCGTGATCGGCGGTGCGATCGGCGGCGTGCTCGGCAACCTGATCCCGGTCGCGGGCGGCTGGGTCTTCGGCATCATCCTCGCGATCGCCGGCTCCTGCCTGGTCGTGTGGCTGTACAAGAAGTTCATCAAGAAATAAGACATTGCTGCAGAATCCGTGCCCGGACGCGGATTCTGCCTTTTTGGAAAGGAAAAGCAAATGGGACTGTTTGATAAGATCAAGAGCGTCGACGTCGGCGCGATCGACCTCAAGTCACTGTTGAATGCGAGCGAGCTGAATACGGTGTCGGGTTTTTTTGAGAACCTCGCAAAGATGGACGGCAGCAAGGAGCACAAGCAGGCGGCCAAGCGTGCAAAGGGAGGCTCCATTCTGCCGCAGGACCTCGGATGGATCATCACCGGACTGACGGAATCGATCAAGAACAAGAAGCTTTGCGGCATTCCCGCCGACGCGGAAAGCGCGCTGCTTGAAAAGCTCAGCGGGCTGAAGAAATGAGGAGGAAGAAATGAAGAAGCTGTTGGCTGTCGGGATCGCTCTGTTGCTGCTGCCGCTGTTCGGCTGCGCGAAGGAAGAGAAGGGACCGGTCGTCATCGTACACTGCGACGGCTGCGGGAAGGAGCTTGAGTACCCGGCCGATTCCGGCGTGACCGAGGACTGGATCCTGCTTTGCAGCGACTGCAACGCAAAGGTCGATCGGGACTGAAAAGCGCAGGGGAAGGGCGGACCTTCCCCTTTTTGCGCGATAGCCCCGCGTATTGCCGCGCGACGGCGGGTTTACGGACGCGTAATCCGCACGGTTGCGGGTGGACGTGCGCGAACAACCGCGCTATACTGTAGGCAACAAAAAAGAAAGGCCCCCACAAAGGGGCGAATGAAGGAGGCGTCAAAGATGCTCGGATGGCTGACGGTCGGATTTCTGGGACTGGTTGCGGTGCTCGGATTTGTCGGCTGGCTGATGAACCGGAACAAGGCGGCAAAGGAAACGCGTGACGATGAGGAGAACGTCGCCGATCTTCGGGACCGCTTCAATCGCGCGCGCTACATGAATCAGGACGGCGCGTGACGGAAATCGCGCAGAAAAAGCGTGACAAACCGCGCGGCATGTGATATACTGCATTTGTTCGGCAGGAAGCCGGGCGCACGGCGCTGAAGCGTCTTCAAACGATACGCATCAGAAAGGTTTGCAAAGAAGGCAGACGACTCTTTCCGCAGAAAGAGCGCGCCTTCTTTTTTTGAACGATGAACGAAGCGACAGACCTGAACAGAATCCGGAAACGAAACGTCACGGCGCTGACGCTGCTTGCGGCGGCGACGGTCGTGCTTGCCTTTGCGTGCCTGTTCGTCGGCATTTCGGACATGACGCTCGGCGAGGGTATCGCCGCGCTGTTCGGCGGCGGCACGCCCGCGGAGCAGCGGATCATGTGGAACATCCGCATTCCGCGCATCCTTGCCGCGATCATCGCGGGGGCGGGGCTGTCCGTCTCGGGCCTTGTCATGCAGACGAACCTGAACAATCCGCTGGCGTCGCCGTCGACGCTCGGCGTGTCCAACGCGGCGGTGTTCGGCGCGAACCTGTCGATCATCCTCGGCGCGGGCGGCTACCTTGCGACGGGCAACAATCCGAACGGGTACCTTGTCGGGATCAACCCGTACGCGACGTCGCTTGTCGCGTTCGTGTTTGCGTCGCTTTCGATCCTGCTGATCCTCGGACTTTGCCGCATCCGGTCGTTCTCGCCGGGCGTGGTGGTGCTCGCGGGCATTGCGATCGGCGCCGTGTTTACGGCGGCGACGACGATCCTGCAGTTTTACGCGACCGACGTCGGGCTGTCCGCGGCGGTCATCTGGACGTTCGGCGACCTCGGCCGCGCGACGTACCGGACGGACCTGATCATGGCCGTTGTCGTGCTCGCGGGGATCGCGTTCTTCTCGGTCATGAGCTGGCGGATGAACGCGCTGCTTTCCGGCGACGCCGCAGCGAAGAGCATGGGCGTCAACGTGAACCTGCTGCGCTTCGGTTCCATGCTGGCCGCGTCCGTCATCACGGCGGTATGCGTGTCGTTCCTCGGCGTGATCGGCTTTGTCGGCATGATCTGTCCGCATGTCGTCAAGCGCATCTTAGGCCACGATCACCGCGTTGCGATCCCCGCGTCCGCGCTGTGCGGGAGCATTCTGCTGCTGCTTGCGGACACGCTGTCAAGGAGCATCGGCAAGGGCGCCGCGCTGCCGGTCGGCGCGATTACGTCGCTTTTAGGCGCGCCGTTCTTCCTTGCGATCCTCCTGTTCCGAAAGGGGCGTGCGGGCGATGCTTGAGATCAAAAATCTTTCCTTCCGCTATTCGCGGCACGCGCCGATGGTGCTGGACGGGGCGGACCTGACGCTTCCCGACGGCGAGATCGGCGTGCTGCTCGGCAAGAACGGCGCGGGCAAAACGACGCTGTTTCAGATCGTGCTGGGCATCTTAAAGCCTGCGGGCGGGACGGTCCGCTTCGACGGAACGGATCTTCTGGCCTGTAGCCGCCGTGCGCGTGCGCAGCGTATTGCGTACGTGCCGCAGGGGATCGCGTTCGGCGCGTTGAGCGTCTACGACACGGTGCTGACGGGCCGGATCGCGCGGTTCGGCTTTGCGCCGGGGAAGGAGGACCGCGCAGCGACGGAGCGGATCTTAGAGGACATGCAGCTTTCGGCGCTTGCAGCGCGCGGCGTGGATACGCTGTCCGGCGGCGAGCGGCAGAAGGTCGCGATCGCCCGCGCGCTTGTGCAGGAGCCGGGCATGCTGATCTTTGACGAGCCGACCGCGAACCTCGATCTTCAAAACGAGCAGCTGATCCTTGCGGAGGCCAAGAAGGCGGCGCGGGAGCGCGGCGTCGGGATATTGACCTCGCTGCACGATCTCGATCAGGCGCTGACGTTCGGCGATCGCTTCTTCTTCCTGAAGGACGGCAGGATCCGCTATGCGGGCGGCCGCGAGATCGTGAACGCGGAAACGGTACGGGAGATCTTCGGTGCAAACGTGCGCGTCGTGGAGATAGACGGAGAAACACATATCATCAACGGAGGTGTATAGAATGAAAAAGATATGGACGATCCTGCTGGCCGCGCTGCTGCTGCTTGCGGCGCTTGCCTGCGGAAGCAAGACGGACGCAAAGCCCGAAGCGCAGGAGATCACCGTGACCGACATGATCGGCCGCGAGGTCAAGGTCACGCCCGGCAGCTACACGCGCGTCGTGTGCATCGGCGCGGGCGCGCTGCGCATGTACAGCTATATCGGCGACGTGAACGCGCTGTGCGGCGTGGAGGACATCGACAATGAGACGCTTTCCGAACGGCCGAAAATGTTTGACTCGGTCGCGCGGCCGTATGTGATCGCGTACGGCGAGACGTATGCGGCGCTGCCGTCGTGCGGCGTGGGCGGTCCGAACGCGCAGGCGGCGGAGGCGGAAAAGATCCTCTCCTGCAACCCGGATATCGTCATTTCGGAATATGAGGACGTGGAGAAGGAGGACGCGCTTGCGGCGCAGCTCGGCGTGCCGGTCATCACGCTCAAGTCCGGCGCGCTCGGCGTGTTCGACGAGAGCTTTTTCGGCAGCATGCGGCTTTTGGGCACGATCTTCCAGAAGGAAGAGAAGGCCGAAGCGCTCGTCGGCTTCATTTCGGCGGAGCGCGCGGAGATCGAACGCCGCACGGCCGATATCCCCGAGGCGGACAAGCCCGCGGTCTACATCTGCGGTCTCGGCAACTGGGGCACGACGAACCACCTGATGACGTCGCCGAACTACGTTGCGTTCACGGTCGGCAACATCAAAAACGCGCTCACCGGCGTGGAGGGCAAGGGCGTTATGCCCATCGAGGCGGAGAAGTTCGTTGCGATCGGCGAGGATATGGACGTCATGGTGATCGACGCGGCGGCGGTCAAGAACATCAAGCCGCTGTACGCCGAGGACCCGACCATGTTCGATACCTGCAAGGCGTGGCGCGACGGCGAGGTCTATCTGGAGCTTGCGTTCAACGCGTATTACACGAACTACGAGATCGCGCTGATCAACACCTGGTTCATCGCAAAGACCGCGTATCCGGACCGGTTCGAGGACGTCGACATGACCGCAAAGACCGACGAGGTCACAAAAGCGTTCTTCGGCACGGAACTTGCGGCGAAGATATTTGCCGCGCCGTCCAGCTTCGGCGGCTATCAGAAGATCGACACGTCGACCTTCTTCAACTGATCCGGGGAGCGGAAAGGCCCGCGGCCTTTCCGGCGCCCGTCTCTGCGCCATCCCCTGACGCGGTATACCGGACAAGCCTGTTTTCCTGCAAACACACGACCCCGAAACGATCGTTGGCCGTGCGTTTGCATGGATGCAGGCTTGTTTTGCGCTTGCAGACGATTCGGGCGGCCCTTCCGCGGCAGATTGCAACCGTTTTTCCCGAACGGAAACGCCGGTCGTATGATAGCCTGTATACAGCGGAGGCCGGGGAAGCGCAGGAACTTTTGATTGTTTTTTCACTTTCCAAAAACCAAGCGCGCGGCTACCCTGTCCTATTGAATGAGAACAGAAAAGGAGGGTGCAATATGACGTTTTTTGAATGGATCCGCCGCTGCCTTTTGTGGGACGCGGAACAGCATTCGCTTCCGGCGGAATGCCGTCGGGAGCTGAAACGGCTTCTGAAGGAAATGCGCCGCGAAGAGGGCAACGTGTAGACATGCACCGCTATTGAAACAGATGAAACGGCACGATATAATACAAATGGTTTGGTTCCGGTTGAGGACCGAGGGGAGAAAAAGATGGAAACAAAGCGAGAGTATGCGTTGATCGCGGCAGAGGTGACAAAGGCGCAGAACGGCGACGCGGAGGCGATGGATCGCATTCTGACGGACGTGCAGGATGCGGTCTATTACAACTGCCTGAGAATCCTGAAGAATGAGCAGCGCGCGCAGGACGCGGCGCAGGATATCCTGATCGCCGTCTATCAAAATGTCGGAAAGCTCGGCGATCCGCAGGCATATATCGGCTGGGTCAGACGCATCACGGCCAATCATTGCAAGAATTGTCTGACAAAGGTCAATAAGGAGTTTTTGCTTGCCGAAACGGAGGACGGCGAGGACCCGCTTGCCGATTTCGAGGACACCGATGAGCAGCGCATCCCGGACAAGGCGCTGGACAACGAAGAAACGCGGCGGATGATCGTCGAGCTTGTGGACCGGCTGCCGGACGAGCAGCGCATGTGCGTCATGCTCTACTACTACGACGAAATGAAAACGCGCGAGATCGCGGACGCATTGAACGTTTCGGAGGGCACGATCAAAAGCCGCCTGAACTATGCGCGCAAATCGATCAGGGAGGGCGTGAAGGCATACGAGAAGGCGGGCGTCAAGCTGTACGGCGCGTCGCCGATCCCGTTCCTCGGCTACTTCCTCGGCAAAGCGGCGGCGTCAACGGCGACGCCGATCGCAGCGACGGCAGCAACAGCCGCGGCAGCGACTGCAACCGCAACGACCGCAGCGGCGTCCGCAGGCGGGTTCGGTGCGTTCTTTGCAACGGCGGCGGGAAAGATCGTCGCGGGACTGGCGATCGCCGCGGCGCTGGCAGGCGTCGGGACCGGCGTTGCGCTTTCGGTCAGCAAGGATCGCGCTGCCGAGACCGCAGTCGTGCAGACGCCCGCGCCCGAACCGACCGCAGCATCCGCGCTGACCGAGCTCGTGACGCCGGAGCCGACGCCCGAGCCCACGCCCGAGCCGACGCCGGAGCCTACCCCGGAACCGACGCCCGAGCCCACCCCCGAGCCCGAAACGCCGGAGGAGACGCTGCAGCGGCTGACGGAGCTTCCGGCGATCGAGGCGCAGTTTCTTTTGGACAGCCTTCGGGACATCCTCGCCGGAAACAACGAGCAGGGATATGTGAACGAGAGCCCGATCGTCGAGATCCGGGAGGTCCACAGCCTCAAGGACTATATCGCATTCCGCAATACAAAAGCATGGGAGCAGGACGTGCCGGAATCGGAGCTGCCGTGCTACGCCGCACTGCTCGAGGACGGGACCGAGGTATATCTGTGGCTCGGCGACGGACGGCCGAAGGACGGCGTGATCGAGCACGAATGGGTGATCTATCGCGTGCGGATCTGCGGCGCGGAGAAGGACCTGTTCACGGAGGACTACCTTGACGGTCCGCAGTGGACGGAATGGAGCACGGAGCTTCCGCCGGAGGACGCGCTGGAGGTAAAAAGCAAAACCGGATATCGTGGCAGATGGCTTGCAACGGCTCCCGAAGACTACTTCTGTTACCGTACGTCAGGTGAAGCGGAGTTTGAAGCTGCATGGAAAAAGGACTATGATGCGGACTGCAATTATTATGCAGGGAACGGATTTACCGGTCATACATATCGGCGTTATGAATCAACATATGAAGAGGAATTGGGAGAATTCAATTCCGTACCGGCGGATGAGATATCCTACGATTTTTCCGAGACATACCGCGGAGAGTTGAATCCGGAAACAGGCAAATGGAAGGTCTGGCGTACGGAAACCATGATCGGCGTCACAGCGACGTTCTATACACCGTGGTCGAACTGGTATTCATCCGCAGATGATATTCCGGAAAAAGACAATGATTACAGTCATTTGGATTCCGACGTGATCGTTTTTATGGATTTTTGTCACTGGCAGACGGACTCCGCGATGCTTTACCGCTGGCGCAGGCGGTAAGCATCGCCTGACGGAACCGAATGCATTTTCGTTCTGTTCGTTTTCCGGCGGCCGCAGTCCGATGGGATCGCGGCCGCCGGTTGCATTTCGTTCGTATTCGGGAACTGTTCGGCCATCTCTTCGGAGGTGAAGCGGCAGTTCTTTTGTTACCCGTCCGTTGATACGGTTTCTAACCGTTTTTCGTGAATTGAAAACCTGCGCTGCGGTATCATGCTGCTGTAAGGAGGATCAAAGCGTCACTTAACAGCACTTTGAAAACCGAACAGCTTGGATGCGCGGTGCATACGGCAGACCGCCGGACGGATCGAACGCCGTTCGGCTGCGGACACAGTCCGCTGCGGCAACGCCGCAAGGGGAACGCTCCTTGGGGCAGGAAGGAACGCGCATCGAAGTGCAGGAATCAAAAGACAAGCCCGATCAATGCGACGCAGGCTTGTCAAAACGCAGTATTCGATTGCCCGGGGTGATCTCCGGACGATCGTCAGATTTTCAATCGGCGCGATCCGGTTCGCCGAGCAGCAGCGCATGCTGCCTCAGGATCCGGTTTCGGATCTCTTCCTTGACGGAATCGGGAGAAACGACCTTCAAAAGCGAACCGAAGGACAGGATGCGCATGACCATCTCCTTCTCATCGCTTGCGCGATAGGTCAGCGTGACCCGATACCGATCCCCGTCGATCCGTTCGGTTTTCTTTTTCAGATCGGAGAAGTGCAGCAGCACGCGTTCCAGCGCGTTGCGCTCGTCAAGCAGCAGAAGCTCCAGCGTTTTCCCGCCTTCGGAAACGCTTTCCGTTTCCGCGTTCGGCAGGAAGGCGCCTCTGTCCTCGCAGGACAGGACGGAAGCAAGATTGATCTGCATCGGCGGGCGGTCCGGACTGCAGGTTATCAGGCGGAATTTGTCGTCCTTTTCCGAATACTCCAGCCGATACGGACAAACCTCGACGGTTCGCTCTTTGCCGGTGTTGGTGGACAGGAAACGGATCCCGAGCTTTCTGTGTTCACGGATCGCATGGAGGACGGTTCGGAATACGGCGCGGTACTTCGGATCGGTAAAGGGATCGCCGTCGGCATAGCGGTCGTAATAAACGATCTGATCCGGCGTATACAGCGGTTCGACGCCGTCGAGCGCCGGAACGCCCTCCTCCGGCAGAAACAGACTGACGCGCGGATCGGCAAAGACCGTCTTCATCCAGCGGAGCTCCGGCGTCGTCAACGGGAACGGCGGCAGCTTTTGAATCGGGGAGAACAGCGTCTTATCCGCCGGATCCTCAAGCAGCAGCATCCAGTCCTCTTTCATGAGCTTGAGCAGGTTGACCTTTGCATCGGCGAACGAATCCGTGAGCAGCCTGCCGAGGGAGCTTGCCGCTTTGCCGCAGTGTTTTCCGCCAAGCTCGCGCAAAAACGCGGCTGCGGTGCCGTAATACACGCCGTACACCTCGTGAAACAGCTGCAAAGGCGTATGCTTTGCGTCGGGCTTCAGGACGGTATGCCGCGATTCGCGTGCCGGGGAAACCGGAAAAGGCCGATCCTCCGTATACAGCCGGTACAGGGTTTCCGTGTTTGCACGGAAGCGTTCTTCCACGGACGGATCCGAACAGGAAAGGTGCCTGATCCTTCCGATCAGCGACAGGATCCACGGAGACATATTATGCGGGTCGTACACATCCGTCGTGATCTTCCATTCGGTATCGGAGATCTGCTCCAAAACGGCGTTGCGCTTTTCCCGCTCCAGTCTCCGGATGAGAAACGTCTCGTCGGCAGAAACATGCAGCCGGATCCCGACATGCTGCGGCTGCCTGCACAGAGCCGGAGAGTAGCCGGTTCCCCATAGATGCGCTTCAAATTCCGCAAGCTCCGCCTCGGTCAGCGGACAGACTTCCCGGATATCCGACGGCGCGACGTCACGGATGCGATCGATGCGGATGAAGCACGGCTTTTTCCAGACCGCATCGTAGCAAAGCAGGTGCTGCCGGCCGTTCTGCACGCCGAGATACAGCTTCAGCGGATATACGACGATCGGATGGTTCGGCTGCCTGTCGATTCTGATCGAGATCCAGCGGTGCGTCTGCATGGCGTCGAACAGCTCATACAGAAGCCCGTCGTTCAGCGCGTTCAGAAAACAGTGATGCTTGAACCGGATATCGTTCGGAACACCCTCCATGTGATTCAGCAGATAATAGCCGATGACGCCGACCGGATCCTGTTCGGACGCAAAGAAGATTGCGTCCTTCAGCGGCGGCAGGGAAAGGTCGGTATGCTTCAAACGAAAGCGGTACGTCTTTCCCGTTTTGCGCGCTTCCAGCATTCCGATCCCGCACAACTCGTTCAAAAGACTGCGCAGAGAGCTGCCGTCAAAGGAAAACGCTTCGAGCAGCTCACTGAACGTTTCTTCGTCCAGCCGTTCGCCCGCCGCATCGACCAGCGCGTTGATCGTATCCGTGATCTCATGAACGGATCGGAACTCCTGATCGGAAAGCGCGGCAAGCGCATAAAAGAACAGGCGGGTCTGCAGGGTACGCACGCTTTTCGACAGATAGGTGCGGTATAGCGGATTCTGCAAAACGAGCCGGCTGTCCACGGAGAAGTAATACACACGTTCCCCGCGCGCGTTGGTGTAATAGGACAGATCGTTTTGCATCCAGCTGTTCAGACGCCGCACGATCAGATCCTGCGATTTCTTCCGGCCGCTCTTTTCCGCGTATTCGGACCGGCTTTGCGTGCCGAACGCAAAGTATTGCCGAACCGACTCCCGCATGACTTCATAATTGTCGATCAGCTCATTGTATCCGCTCATATCCTTCTCCGCCTTGTGATTCCGTTCTGTATTCAGTTTACTCCAAAGGAAAAAGGAATGCAAGGCGTCTGCCTGAAAACAATCGGATTCGGCAAAGAACCGCGCGGCAGGTGCGGATGGATTCCAACCGTTTTTACGCAAACGGTTTTTTTGCTTGCGGTATCATGACATCAGAAAAGAAAAGGGGGAAAGAAAAATGGAACGATTCATTCCGAGAGACAAAATGAGCCCGAAGGCGCGGCGCGCGCTGGACGCAAGGAAGCGCGTCCTGTGGACGATCTGCCCCGCCGCAAAGCGAATCGAGAACAAGAAGGCGTACAACCGTCACGAAAACGCGGCGCTCTGCCGGGCGTCGGACGACTGAAAAAAACGGAAGAAACGACGATTCGGTAAAACCGGATCCGGTTCTGCATTGTCCTAATACACAGAGAAGCGATACAGATGCATCAGCAGGCGGTCGATATGTTCCGGCAGATGCATTTCATGCCGCCGATGGGATTCTGATCGCGCCCCTTATCAACCATTGCAACAAAACAGAAAGGAGAATCTTATGAAACACATCAACAGAATCTTCGCATTTGCGCTTTGCCTGATCATGGCGATTGCGTGCATCCCCGCCGCGTTTGCGGAAAGCCGTGACGATGCGGACCAAATCGTTCGCTGTGAAGAACCGGAAGCGCCGATGGACGATTCGGAAGCGCTTCCGTTCGATCCCGAATCGATGGAGATCCCGCTGAAGGAAGGCGGGCGGGAGGCTGCCGACGTGCAGTTCAAGTACACCGGTCCGGTTACGGAAGGCAACGCGGTCACGGATTACAGCTATGAGGTATATCCGATTCTCACGCCGTTTGTATACTACATCTATGTCAAGACGGACAATCCGGATCCGCTGAGCTTCCGCCTTGTGGATAAGGAAAGCCGCTTCTTCGGCCCGGACGACAAGGGACAGATTGCGGAGTGGACGGCCCGCAGCAGCTGGTACATGACGACCGAATGCAATCCCGGCACGTTCTATTTCTCGAACAAGACGTTCAGCGACGTCGTCTATGAGAACAGGGACACCCGGCGCGTGGCGGGCGGATATATCTTTGAGACGCGCAAGGCGTTCTCCGACGGCGGCGAGCTGGTTCTGCAGCGGATCACGAAGCGGGACGATTCGCTCTTATGGTGCAAGTATGAGGACACGGACGTCAAGGTGCCGTGTCAGCCGCTGACGACATACCTCGACTACCTGATCGACACGTACATCGACCCCTCAAAGCCGCTGTTTGACAATCTGGACGCGCTGCAGCAGGCGCTGGATGAGATCGGCGTCTATCCGATGGGGCTTTTCGACACGGATAAGCCGAACAGGAATCACCCGTACCCGTACATCGCATCCTCCATCTATCCGGAGCATCCCCTGATGAGCGGCTGCCAGATCTATGAGTCGAGCTCCGAATGGCTGCTGGCGACCGAGGTGTATCCGTACATCCTGTCCTCGGTCTCGTTCCCCGGTGTGATCTGGCTTGCGGCGGAGCGGCTGGAGCCGGACGTCGAGATCCGGAACAACCCGGACTATCACTGGCTGATCGACGTCACCTATCAAGGGCAGACGAAGTCATACGGCGGCGCGGGCAAGGGCAACGGCGACAGTCTGGAGAACCGCCGCGTCGAAAAGCGCTTTGCCTTTGACGGCAGCGCAAACGACCTCGCGGTGCGGGGCGCAATGCAGGCGTACTACGATCTGCTGGTGAAGTATCAGCGGATCGCGACGGAGGATCTGCAGGCGTGGTACGATCTGGTCTCCGGTGAGACGTACCGCCAGACGATCCGTGCAACGGGCGGCACATGGATCCGCCTTGCCGTCACGACCAATGTGGCGGATTACGGGTATGTGATTCCGCTCGGCAGCGGTGTGCGGCAGGCTTCGGAGGCATGGGTCGACGGCAAGTATATCGACAACTATGAGCACGTCGTCTACGGAGAACGCTTCGAAGACCATCCGACCGCGGACATCATTCTGCATGACGTGTCCTATACCGACCACGACGGCAATCCGCATTGTCAGGACGTATTGTATTCCTACGACAGCAAGACCGATACGTGGAGCGCGGGATTCTTTTACGCCAACGCGTTCTGGTACAGCCTCGGCTGGACGATCCCGGATGAGCTGATCCTGACCCGCGAAGAGGCCGAGGAGGCGATCCGCGAGATGAACATTCCGGTCAACGGCATCCGCGTGCCGGAGCACGGACTGATCTACGACGGCAAGAGCTATCCGGGCACGCCGTTCCGGAACGTGCCGGTGACCGGCGTGATCCTTCCGGAGACCTGCGAAGCGGTGGTCGGCAGCGAGGAGAATACCATTCAGGTCACGATGATCCCCGAAAACGCGACCTGCCGGAATGTGAAATGGGAGTCCTCCGATCCGGACATCGTCACAGGCTGCAGCAGCGTGGACGGTGACAGATGCTCGCTGATCGCGAAAAAGCCCGGCACGGCGACGCTGACCTGTACGACGATGGACGGCGGATATCAGGCCTCCTGCGTCGTCACGGTGCTGCCGAACGTGACCTTCCCCGAGCAGCCGCAGTCGCAGACGGCAGAGGAGGGCGAAACGGTCCGCTTCCATGTCACGGTCAACGTGCGCACGACCTCGGTCGACAATCTCAGATTCCTCTGGCAGTGCCGCAGAGAGGGAGGGGACTGGTTCTATATCGGCGGGAGCGGCAGCGATACGGACACGCTGACGCTGAAAGCTTCGATGTTCTACAACGGAGCCCGGTTCCGTTGCCGCATCGACGGCGTGAGCGGTATCAACGCAACCAGCGACGAGGCGACGCTGACGGTCAAACCGCGCGAGATTGGCACGGTCGAGTTCGCGCAGGGCGAGGTCCAGTACAAGGGCGATACGCCGTACGTGATCGATTACGGCCGGGCGTGGGCGCCGCGCGTCGTTGTGAAGGACCGGAACGGCAACGTCGTCGACAAGTCCCTGTATACCGTGACGTATCGCGACAACACGCGCGCCGGCACCGCGTACGTCGATGTGCGGATGAACGGCAGCGATACCGTCACAACGCTGTTCTTCAAAATCTACATGCCCGCGACGACGGAGACCAAAGTCGTGAACGCAAAGAACGGCATTCGCATCCGGTGGGAGGCCGTGCCCAACGCGAAGGGCTACGTCATCTACCGCCGCGCGTGGAGCAGCACGACGAACGGCTGGACGGACTTTTTACGCTGGAACAACACGACGGAAACCACGTGGACCGATACGCAGGTCTACGCGGGCACGCGTTACCAGTACGGCGTCAAGGCGTACTTTGCGGAGCGCGAGGGCGCGGACGGCACGATGATCGGCGGCGCGATGGACAACTACAACCTCGGCGTCGTGGGCCCGCTCAAAACGACCGTCCGCATCACCACCCGCACGCTGAACAGCGTCACGGCGGGCACGAAGCAGCTCACCGCGAAGTGGAGCGCGTCGAAGAACTTTACGGGCTATCAGGTGCAGATCGCGACGGACGCAAAGTTCACGCAGAACCGCCAGACGTTCACGATCGACAACGCGCAAATGACGTCGTACACGGTCAGGAGCCTGAAAGCCAAGACGACGTACTACGTCCGGGTCCGTTCCTACACGGTGTTCGAGGGCACCACCTACTACGGCGGCTGGTCGAACGTGAGGAACGTCAAAACCAAGTAAGCACTTTTGCGATCCCCGGCTGTGAACCGCGTAGCCGGGGATCGTGCATACGGTTTGCAACCGTTTTCCCCGACGGCGCCTCATGGCCTGCGGTATACTGCATACAGAAAACAGAAAGGAGTCCAGACCATATGAAATCTGCAAAAGCATCCCATGCCGCCGTCAGGAAGATCCTGATCGTTCTTGCGCTCATCGCCGTTCCGGTTATCCTCTTTCTTGCCGGGCTCGGCGTGTTCGGCAGCGATTTGTCTCCCAAGCCGCTTTTGATACTCATCGCCGCTGCTGCGGTTTCCGCCGTGCCGATCATCGTCTTCATCCGCGTCTTCCGTTTCATCGTTCTTTCGATGCGGCTGAAAGCCAAGATCTTATCCGAATGCGCTGAAACGGCGGCAGCCGGCGGATTGCATTCGTCCGCTTCCTGTCATGCGGATGCAGATTGGGCCGAAACGGAGCTGATGCAGCAGCAAATGAACGACAACACGATGCGCATGCATCAGCAGGCGCACGAGACCGCAATGCGCATGCACGAAGATGCGATGCAGATGCACCAGCAGGCGGTCGATCTGTTCCGGCAGATGGATTATAATCCGCCGATGGGGTTCTGATCCGAACCCGCGCGCCTTGAAAATCCGAGAAACACATGCGGCATTTCTGTTGCCCGATCCAAAACAGAGACCGGCAAATCAAACCTGACGGCAGCGGGATGTCCCTTACCCATATAACGATATAAAAAGAAAGGATAGATGATATGAAAGCAATTCAATATACGCAAATCACCGAAGAACAGTTCGACAGCCTCCACACGGGGGAGCGCATCAAGTGTGAGGATCGCAGCGGACGGATGCATGTCGTGGAAAAGCGGTACGACGGTTCGGTATACTTCTATCCGGACTGCGGCTGGACGGGCCGCAGGGTCGACCGGGAAACGATCCTGTCCGCATACCGTTTCTGCCTGCGGGATCCGGAGGCGGACTGGAACGTTCGGCTGAACGACGTGATCGCGCGTCTGCAGGCGTCGGGGCTGAACATGGGCTTCGCATGCAAGCTGCGGCAGCTGAAGGAGATCCCGTACCGGGACGTGGTGGAGATGAAGGGGATCCTCGACGATATGAGGGCGGAGCGACCGGTCAACATGGGGGACATCCGTCGCCTGAACAAACGGTATCCGTGCTTTTTGGATCAAGAATTCCTCATCTTTCTTATCATGTACATGCAGTACGGCGACGTCAGGCCGATCGAATGCGGCGAAGACAGCGGGATCGACATGAACCGGATCCGGCGGCTGGCGCGAAAGCCGAAGAACTGCGAGCTGAAAGGCGGCAGACAGATGTTCATCTTTCGGAAAAACGGCCGCGAGGCGGGTTACGGCTTGTCCGATCCGGAGATGGGCAAGATCCGATGGGGGATCCTGCTGGACGAGACGACGGCCCTTCTGCTGTTTGACTTTGATCCGTCGAAGGACCCGTTCAGGCCGGACGCTGCCGTGTGGAAGCAGCGCCGGCTCCGCAGGAGACGCTCATCGTCCGACAATTTGAACGAAAAATCGGCATAATCACGGTATTTCTCTTGAGAACAGACCGCATTCGCGGTATAATTATAAATTAGCAAAACGAATCCGCAACCCCAAAAGAAGCAAACAGAAAAGGAGCCATAAGGCTGTGAGCATTTACTATATCGCCGATCCGCACTTCGGACACGAGCGGATCATTCAGCTTTGCGATCGTCCGTTCGCATCGGTCGACGAGATGGACGAGGCCATGATCCGAAACTGGAACGACCGCGTGGCGGATGATGACACGGTCTGCATTGTCGGAGATTTCTGGCACAACGGGAAGACGCAGCCGAACGAGATCTTAAAGCGGCTTTCCGGAAAGAAATACCTGATCCGCGGCAACCACGACCGCTGGATGGACGGTGAGACCGCAAAGCTGCTTGCGGGGCAGTCGAACCTGATGCACATCTTCGATCCGTCATGCGGCGGTCATCCGGTAACCGTCTGCCATTATCCGATGCTCGACTGGCCGGGTCGGGATTCCTACATGGTTTTCGGACATATCCACAACCAGGAGAACCTGCCGTTCTCGGCATACCTGAACACCGAGCCGCGGCTTTTGAACGCAGGCGTCGAGCTGAACGGCTACCGGCCTGTGACGCTCGCCGAACTGATTGAAAACAACCGGCAGTATAAAGAACAGCCCGTCGACATGCACATGACCACAACGATTGAGGAGGCAAACCATGAGTGATACAGATATGAACCTCGACATCATCCGCAAGGCGGAACAGGGGGATGCAGACGCGCAGTTTCAGCTCGGACTTCGCTGTTTGAACGGCCGCGGCGCCGAGAAGGATCCCAAGAGGGCCGTTTCGTATCTGGAGATGGCTGCAGAGCAGTCGCATGCGGCGGCGATGATCGTTCTTGCCGAATGCTTTGAAAACGGCAACGGTACGGAAAAGAATGCCGCAAAGGCGTTCGAGCTCGCAAAGCGGGCGGCGGATCTCGGCAACATCAAGGCGCAGGCGACGCTCGGCAAGTACTATCTTCGGGGGATCGGCACGGAAAAGAACTTCGAGGCCGGGCTGTACTGGAGCAGGCTGACAGCGGAGCAGGGGTTTGCGCAGGGGCAGAACAATCTCGGTGCGTGCTATCTGCTCGGCTGGGGCGTCGAAAAGAACGAAGCCGAGGCGGTCGAATGGTACCGGAAATCTGTGGAGCAGGGCTATCCGAACGCACAGAACGAGCTCGGCTGGTGCTACGGAACCGGAACGGGCGTTGCACAGGATCGGACGGAAGCGGCGAAGTGGTACCGCAAAGCGGCGGAGCAGGGGCATAAATTCGGTCAATGCAATCTTGCGCTGTATCTCCGGAATGGTTGGGGCGTCGAAAAGAACGAGGCCGAGGCGGTCGAATGGTACAGGAAATCCGCGGAGCAGGGCTATCCGAACGCACAAAACGAGCTCGGTTGGTGTTATGATACCGGAACGGGTGTTGCACAGGATCGGACGGAAGCGGCGAGATGGTTCCGCAAAGCGGCGGAGCAAGGGCATAAAATCGGTCAATACAACCTTGCAAGGTACTTGCAGAACGGCTGGGGCGTCGAAAAGAACGAAGCCGAGGCGGTCGAATGGTACAGGAAATCCGCGGAGCAGGGCTATCCGGACGCACAAAACGAGCTCGGTTGGTGTTATGATACCGGAACGGGTGTTGCACAGGATCGGGCGGAAGCGGCGAAGTGGTACCGTAAAGCGGCGGAGCAGGGAGATAAGTTCGGTCAATGCAACCTTGCAAGGTACTTGCAGAACGGCTGGGGCGTCGAAAAGAACGAGGCCGAGGCGGTCGAATGGTACAGGAAATCCGCGGAGCAGGGCTATATGGACGCACAGCTCCGGCTTGGCCGATGCTATGAACAGGGGATCGGCGTAAGGCGGGATATCGATCAGGCTGTCGCATGGTATCGGAAAGCGGCGGATCAGGGCGTTGCGGCAGCGCAGCAAAACCTCGGCATGCTGCTCCTTTCCCGGAAGAATGACCGGGAGGCGGCGTTCGCTCTGTTTGAGAAGAGCCGCGACCGCGCGATGGTGGGTCTGTGTACCCTGCTCGGCATCGGAACGGAAAAGGACGTCGACAGGGCCGTTGCAATTCTGAAGAAAGCGGCGGACGACGGCAGCGTCTGCGCGCAGGTGACGATGGGCATTTGCCATCAGAAGGGCGTCGGCGTACCCTTCAGCATGCGCGAGCAGAATCGCTATATCGGCATGGCGCTGCACAAGGACGAAGCCGAGGCGGAGCGCTATTCGGAGCTGATCGTGCGCCTGTTCGACGACCGCGATACGGGAAAAACGACGGAGATCTTCTCCGTGATCGCAAAGCTGGAAGCCGACAAGCTGGAGGCGGAAGAGGAAAAGAAACGGCTGCTGGAGGAGAACAGCCGGCTGCAGAAGGAGCTGGAGGACGCGCAGAACGACAGCGGCGACGCAAAGATCGACGACGATCGCTTGGATCTGCTCGTGCAGATGGTCAGCGAGGTCAGGGACAGAACGGCCAGCATTGACACCAACGTCAGGACGGTCATGTCCGACGTGAAGGACATTGCGTCCGGGATCCGCGAGCTGCAGACGTCGCTGCGCAGCTGGAAGGAGGATCTTGCGAAACGTCTGGAGGGCATGGACGATAACCTCCGGGAGGTGCAGGAGATGATCTCGCGCGAGTACCGGGAGCAGTCGCAGTCGATCTGCGACAGGCTGCAGGGCGAGGAGGTGTTTGAACAGACCGAGAACGCGCTGCGGCAGCGGTTCGGCACGCGGTGGGACAAGCTGGATCCCGAAACGCGCAAGGCGGTGGTCTCCTCGAAAACCGTTCTGGATATCACGAAGGAGATCGACGGGCTGGATTTCAGCGGCGTGGTCGTGACCGCCGGCTGCGCATTGGAGAACGAGTGCTTCAAACGCCTGTTTGAGGGGGTTCAGGTGTTTCTGGATCGCGCCGGGGTCAACCGGGAGGAATGGCCGGTAAAGCTGGTCTATTACAACAATGATGTGTACTACAGAAACAACAAATTTACGCTGGGCGACGTTGCATTCATCCTCTGCGCGAAAACGGATGAAACGGATAACGGAGATCTGGAGCGCGTCATGGTATCCTATATCACGGCAAGGACGGATATGACCCGTTCAAGGACGGACCTGAAAAACCAGATGCATGCGCTCGGCAATGCGATTGACAGTTTTACAAAGAACCGGAACAAGGGCGCACACAGAGGCAGCGTTGACAAGAATACGGCGGAAAAATGCTACGAGGACGTGACCGGAAACGATCTCGACAACCTCCTCGGCCTGCTCGGCAAGCTGCTGGATCTGTTCAACGCGTAACAGCAAATAAAACACAGCGCACGGAGCGATCCGTGCGCTTGTTTGTTCAGTACCGGCGCCGTGCGCAGCGACAGGAGGGCGCGCTGCGGCCGTTCTTGATCGCCTGGACGATCTCGAGGCACTCGCCGAAGCGCTGATAATGTACGACCTCGCGCTCACGCAGGAAGTACAGCGGCTCGATGATCTGACTGTTGCTCGTCATATTCATCAGGTGCTCGTAGGTCGCGCGGGCCTTCTGCTCGGCTGCACCTTGCGATGCGCTACATTTTGGAGCTTTCCGTGCACATTTTCAGAAATTCCAGTGGATTTCGATCAATTGCTCGGATGTTTTGGGAACGCGCCTGCCGATGCGAACATAGTCAATCAGCGTTTCAACAATCGGGCGATTGAGACTCTCAAACGCGGTATAGCGGTCAATCAGCTCTTTTCGATGATCTCCTTCGATCGCTTGCTGATCCAGTAAATCAAGCTGCTTCGTCAGCTCCTGAATCTGCTTTTCCGCGCGACTGCGATCGTCCGAAAGTCCTTTTGCCAATTCCGCGAAATCCGGATCGGAAAGATATCCGCGCACCTTATCCATATAGAGACTGCGCAAACCTTTGCTGTACTCCTCGACGCGCTTTTGAGATGCTTCAAGATCGACCTGCAGGCGTTCTCTTTGCCGTTTCAGATCCTGTTGAAACTCCACCTTCTGCAGCAATTCATCTTTGTCAAGATAGGCGTCAGATAGGCGATGCAGTTCATCCAATACGGCTTGCTCCACCTTTTTGACCGAGACAAAGGTTCCGGGACAGGAATCCTGCGCAACATGATGGTTCGGGCACTCCAGATAATACATTCCGTGACACTTATGAGATCGCAGAGTATAACCGCAATATGCGCATCGTGCCTTCTTTGCGAACAGTCCGATCTGACCACCGGAGAATGGCTTTGCCTTTGCTTTCAGCATCAACTGCACGGTATCCCACAGTTCACGATCTATAATCGGTTCATGTGTGCCTTCCACCACATACCATTGATCCCTTGGCCTCGGCTTGTTTTGTTTCGTCTTATAAGAAATACTGCCGTATTTTCCCTGCACCATGTTTCCGATGTAGATTTCATTCGTCAGCATATCAGCGATTGCAAAGTACTTCCAGAAGGTACTGTTTTTGCTTTTCGGTCCCTTGTAGCGAAGTCCTTTCTGACGTTTATACTCGGTCGGATTCGGGATACCACGATCGTTCAGTATGCGGGCAATCGCGGTTTTTCCATAGCCCTGCGCAAACAGAGAAAATACCTCCCGCACGACCGCAGCAGCTTCTTCATCGATCAACAGATGACCTTTTTGATCGGGATCCTTCCGATAACCGTAGAGCGCAAACGCACCGATGTGATATCCGTTTACGCGGCGGTTGGTCAGAACGCTGCGAATGTTATCCGACATATCCTCCAGATACCACTCGTTGACAAGCCCGTTGATCTGTCGGGATTTTTTGTTTCCCTTGTTTGCGGTGTCCGCGTTGTCTACGATGCTGACAAATCGGATGCCCCACATAGGGAAGAGCCCGTGGATGTACTTTTCAACCAGTTCCAGTTCTCTGGTAAAGCGTGATTGCGTCTTGCAGAGAACGACATCAAACTTTTTCGCCTCGGCATCTTTCAAAAGCTGTTGAAATGCCGGACGTCGCCGGTCCGATCCGGTGTAATCGTCATCACTGTAGATTCTGTAAACATCCCACCCCTGTTCCTGTGCGTATTGCGACAGCATCAGCTTTTGATTCTGAATACTGTTGCTGTCGTCGGTCTCAAATTGTTTATTTCTATCTTCTTCGGATAGGCGACAATAGATTGCGGTTTTCATGAATGCCTCCTTCGAAGATAGGACAACCTCGCATGGAGCATTGTAGCACAGGTCAGAGGAGAATCAAAATGTGCGGATTGGATGACTGCTTGCGACATTGGCTTTCTCCATCTGGTTGATATAGCGTACGATTGCGTTGTTGAAACCTTCTTTAATTCCGTTACCATCCGGGCTTTTGAATATGCTGCAGGGTTGATTTATAATCTCTGTTTCTTGCTTCATGCGAGCATTCCTTTCCTATGAATTGACAGTAATCCATATGAATCGCCGATGTTTTTTAGCACGGAGAACCGGAATGCGGTCAATGCTCAACCTTACGAAGCAAGCTGTAGGATCGGCCATGCGGATTGCCGCAGATGCAGCAGGGATAGGTGATCGGATCAAATGGATCGCTGCGCTGAATCCAAAAGGCATCCGTGGAAAGATAATCCTTCAGACACCGCGAGCAAAGAACACGGATATCAATGTTGCCGAACAGACCGATTCCCATGCTGACTAACAGCGCTTGGTCAATCAGATGCAGTGTGATAGCATCGACTTTGCCGATCTTGTGTGGGTAAAACCTTGATTTCGAGATCGTGCGGAGCTGCTCCAACATTACAATAGACTCATAACGCAAACCTGTGTCCTGTTTGACGGGAACATGCGTCGGAAGCTCCAAACGCTTCTGTTTGGAAGAGATCGCAGCCACAGTCACAGTTGGACTGTATTGATTGATAAATGCGTTCGAAACGATCACCACAGGGCGGATGCCGCGCTGCTCGGAGCTGACAGCATTGGATAGGTCGGCGAGATAGATTTCGCCGCGTTGAAATTGGTTTTCCATTGGAACAACCTCCTCATTGTTATGTAAAGCACGGTGCTTGCACACCGTGCGCAAATCTGCGTCCGTCTATGGCTTCTGCCCATGGGAATCACACCCCTCCGAATCCCTCGAAGCTGCCCCCACAGCGTGCGACGGTTTGATCACGCTCAAGCTATGGCCGGGCAGATGTATCCTTCTGCGCAGCCTCGCTCACCGTTTGGATCATGGCAAAGCAGCTGACAGAATCGTTTCAACGAACGGTATTCAATTGTCAAGGTTGCAGGACAAACAATTGCCCTTCACTTATATATCCGAAAAAAGTGTCAAAAACCGACAGTTAGTAAATGTGTGAAAGAGAATGTTAATTATGAAATACTATGTAGATAGAAGAGAAGGCTGAGTAGATATCGATCAATTTCACATGCGGGTTTAGTATTTACTGTGTTATACAATGTTATGAATACACTAAAAAGGCTTTGCAAAATAAGCTTATTAAGACACTAATTTTTCCATGAATTGAAAATGTAATATGCTTAGTTGCTTACGCAGTGTTTTCTGCTTGTAGCAGTAGAATTATGATCTTTCTCACATATGAATAAAATGGACCGTTCTCTGGAGAACGGCCCAACTATATAATTTGGTTTTCATTTACATCATTTCCTTGATTAAAGCAAGTAAATCGCTTGGTGATGAATTATCAATACCATTTGGAAGATCAGGAACGGCTGTATTTGAGTTTTGTGCAATAAGCTTTATATCAGCCGTTCTCAAAATGAGTTTTGCTATATATGCGTTACTTGCACCAACTTGTATCCTCGATTTACCTGCTATGTTCTTTGCGTATTTCCATTCGAGTGTAAAATCACTTTCGAAAACACTTCCTCTTGTAACATTATTCTCCAAAATCCATTTTGCAGCATCTCCGGTTGCGAACAAGTCAATATGTCTTGCATCATCATCTATATCGTTGTAGTTAGCTCCTAATACAAAAATACCATTTAGGTATAGAGCTTTTCCAACAGGGAGATTATATGCTTCGAATAGTTCTTCCTTTAGTCGCCAAGAACCAAAATTGCCATCGAAGCGGACTCGTAGACGAACGGTTTGGTCGCAATACTCTCCAGGCATCAAAATAAACTTTCTATATATAGATGCACCTTTTATGTATTCGTCAACATTGTTCTCTGTGGATGAAATCTTACCTCCCTTCTTCTCATTATCTGCTTTAAATTCTGTTTGTAATGCCCTTGTAAGCTTGTCACGCAAATCTTCCGGCGTTGTAAAACTGGCGGTAAGGCGATTACTTGCACTTTTTTGTAATCTTTTCTTGAACCGGACAAGTCGAGAAAGATCGTCAATATCTATTGCATTTGATTCGATACTGCCACTGCGTACGAAAACTAGTATTGGAATTCCAAGTCGTTCTGCCTCATTAAACTCTAGTTCTGTGTATGATAGATTTGTTTCTTTATAAATTGAGCCATATCGAAATCCTAAAATAATTACAAAGAACTGGCATTGTCTAATCTCTTCATAACATCGCTCTAGAACAGTTTGGGTCGTAGCGGTAAAACGTTCCATTCCCATGGGCACCGCTTGTAAATTAGTCATTGCTTCAGATGCGGCTTTACGGTATTCCTTCATGTCTTCTGAAGTGGAAGAGATAAACACACGATATGCCGGAGGGGGAGTTTCAGGTTTTGTAGCCATAGTAATACCTCTTTTCTTTTTTATGAGTTATTAGCTCTATCATCTCTAACATCATAATGATCGTTATAGTCCATTACAAACCAGAAAAAAATAATATATTATTAACAGATGATAAGTAGCTAAAAGTTATATAACTCGTCTCATATAGCTTCTTCTCGCGAATGAACCGTAACGCTATGCTACACAATAAGGAGCGTAGAGTTATGGAACATGAGAGCGAATTGAGACTGCTTGCGGATGCGATCCGGCAGGCAAGAATCGAGAAAAGGATCCCGCAAGAGAAGCTTGCGGAGATGTTGGATGTCTCGACAACGCACGTTAGACATATCGAGAGCGGGCATCGAAAACCTTCTATCGAAAAGTTGGTTTCGCTGTGCCAGATTTTGGACATTTCATTCGATCAGGTGGTGAAAGGTCAACCGCGTCCGGCAGCGACCGCGTCTGAGCGCGTTTTGAATTGCATGGAGAATGTGTTTTCAGAGGAAGAGCGGAACCTGATCGCTGATTTGATCGAGGCGGCAGCAGACAAAAGAACAAGCAAATAACAAATAGCGTACTGATCCAAAAGGCATTCTTTTAGGATCAGTGCGCTTTTTGTTCGACAAAGATAGACAAAACCTAACAATCTTTTCTAAAAAAATAGAATGGACTTTTCATGAACCGATGGTGTTTTAGTTAGTAGATGGGTTCATGTGAGTCCCGAAAGGAATCCCATGGCTAAATCCATCATGGACTTCATCGAGGAGAACTACAAGGACCTTCTCACCTTCGCCATTAAGCTAAGCGGAAATTGGGCGGACGGCGAAGATGTGTTGCAGACGGTCGCAGCGAAGATTTGCGTCAAGCAAGACGATCTGAAGGACCTTGCGTATTGCAAGTCGTATTTGATGACGTGCATTCGCAATGCAACGTTCAATTTGAAGCGAACGAAAGCGAGACAGCGCGTGGCTGATGTGGATTTTGAAAAGCTGAAAGAAGTGCTTCCCGATTCGAGACCGAAGCGGGAACTTGAAGTCGTGGAATGGATCGAGTCGCTGGAACAGCATTTAAGCTATTACGATGAAGAATCGAGAAAGGCGTTTATCGCATACTATGTAGATCAAGTGCCATTAGAGGAGGTTGCAGCATCGCTTGGACTGACAAAGCGGCAGACGACCAAGAAGTTTGAAAGTATGCGCAATTATTTGAAGCGGCATTATAAGCATCTGTTCATACAGTTGAGTGTTTTGCTGTCGATGTAAGAAAGGAGCATTGCCGATGAAGATGACAAGATTGGAATGGCGATACCTACAAAGAATCGCATTGGATCACCCATATTATGATACGCACAAGCCGCCGCTCAGTGATGCGGAAGCGAGGGCAATCATGGAGGCGAACAATATGATGACCGGCAGGGAATTCGTTGATTCCATCTATGCAAAACTCGGCATGACCCGACCGGTCAAGGATAAGAAACGCCTTGCATGGCTTCGTGATATTGGCGAACAATTAACTATTCCACCGATTCGCAAGATCGCGATTGCGATTCTTGTTGTGCTGTTGATGACCGTATTCTTTGCTGCAACGCCCACCGGCCGTGCGATTGCGGAAAGCGTGATACAGTATATTACGACGCTGTTTGATGATGGAAGCATAGTAGTGAACAGGAGCAATGATAGAGCGGTGCCATACGATGTACCTTATGATGGCTTTGATAATGGAGATATGCAGATTCCAAATGATATAACAGCACATGACATTATTATTAGCTCTTTTGATGAATTCAAAAAGGCAACGGGTAAGGAACCGATAGTACTACCGCTGCCATATAAGGAATTGTATTATGAAATCGATGATGAACTTGAATATCTAAAACTAAGTGCTACATATGAAACATCGGATGGAAAAATCACAACATTTCAAATTTGGGGAGCAGAGGACATGGTTAGTTCTTCGGAAACTGGTTTCAAGACATATAATGACGCAACAATTTGTTATTCAATCGAAAAAGAAGGAAAAATCATTATCCAAAAGAACTGCGAGGATTCCGTATTTGGAATGAGTTCAGACGGCAGTTATACAGTTGACGAACTATTTAGAATGCTGGAAGAGGAATAAAGAAAGGTGGGCGCAGGATTGCGTCCACCCTGTAATTCCTATTAAATGGTGTACGCTTTTTCAAAGGAATGTGAGGAACCATCCGCTGCATAATTGAGTCGTAGATAATAGGTGCCAGAAGATAGAGTGATATATTTGCTTAAATTTATAGTTGTGTTCGTAGATGTTATGCTGACGGATGTAATATAGTTATATGAGGCGTCATATAAAACAAGTGTTGCGCTTACAGATACTGCGTCTGGATTATTAATCTTAGCCCACATCTTATATGTTGATCCAGAAATATGTTTCAATCCAAAGGACGCATTGATGTATGCTCTCTCGAACGGCATTTCCATATTATCCTCAGCAAACGTAGGAATGGTTACCATCATGCACATTAACAGTGCAAGGGCGATACATAGAACTTTTTTTCTCATAAGAACCTCCTTTATAATTTGAATATGGGTTTCCCCAAAATTATAAACACCGAAGAAAACATATAAGTCCATCGACTTTATAATATTTTTTATAATTTGCGTCGGTTATTTTTTTGTAGTAAATGGACAAATTATGATCGTTCGGTGTTTATTATTTTGGATCATGCCAGAATGATTCAAATCTTAAGGAAAGGAGTAAATACTTCATGGCGAAACCTATTAAGCCGGGAACTGACAATCAGCAACCGGGGACCTATAAAGAAGTTGGGCCGCGAGGCGGAGATGTGAGTAAGCCCAGGATTATTCACATTGATCCCGGCGACAGGCTCCCTCCGACGCAGAAGCCGGGGAACAAATGGGAAAAGCAATAAGGATCAAGATCAAGCGATGGATAAAAGCCATCGCTTGATTGATAGAAAGGGATGTTATGCTAATGAGGCAAAGTTGTTTTATGCTCTTCAAGCCACATACTCAAAAGCAGAGAAACCGCTCTTTACATAAAGGGATACCAAATCGAAAGCATCGGCATTCTTCTCATCAGTTTTTTCCACGATATCTTTCTTGCCCTCACGATCTTTGCGCGATTTCGTTATTTCTTCACGGATTCGTTCTACATCTACGGTGGACAATGCAAAGCGTTCAGCAATACGGTTAACTTTTGCGGCATCCGCCGCATTGACGACAACATCGACCAGTCCGTCCGTCTGTTTCTTGTTATAGACTGATGCGTACAGTACACCGTATTTCTTTGCTTCTTCCGCAAAGGTCTTCATGTCCTTTGCTTTAATCACAAAGACTTTCGTGGGCTTTCCATTGAACACACGCATACGCGCTTTGCCTTTCGTCCGCTTTTCTTCCTTGATTACGGCGATCAGAAATGTGGCAAGATTCAACGCTCCCTTTCCGGCAAGATTGGAAACACATTCCATACCCTTGATTGCGACATTTGTCATTGCATTTACGACATGTTCTGCTGCTTCTCCTTGGCTCATATTTATCACCTCCTTTCTTTGAAAATATAAAACGCTCCGGTTAACGGAACGTCTAATCATACGAAAATGAGCATTGATTATTGTGATGTTTTGTTGCTTAATGTAGTACAATGTGCACACAAAAATGCAATTCATTTCATGTAATGGTAGAAAATAATAGCATAATGATAAACGAGTTTAACATTTTATTACTAAAAAGTTAAACTCGTTCACAGACTATCTGATATGTTGTACTTGGTAGACTACCTCTGATTTATAATAGTTAATTCAATTTCACTAAATGATATCGAAGAGCTTAGAATTATCTTATTCATATCAAGTGCTTTTATAAGGCCCTCAGCGCGAATCCCTTCGTGATAAGCTGAGCCTCTTCCTTTCAAACGGAAAAGTGCTTTCATTTTTAGTTTGCCTTTCGCCTTGTTTGGGATTGGAACAGGAGTAATACCGATGAACTTAAAAACACTCTCACTATCAAGTAGCATGATGTCTTCAATATCAGCACTGGCGGCTAAATCAACAATTCTTGTTCTCTTGCCTTTGCTAAGAGATCTTCTTAGCTCTTTCCAATCACCCTCATAGAATTTACTGATATTTGCAGAGTAATTGTCCGTATCATAACAAAGAAATACGGTCCAAGAAAGTGAGCCATCTATTGACTTGCACCGTTTATTAAACCAAGTATCAGCATTGATCACCTGAGAGATTGTTCCAACGACATAAGTCTTCACAAGAATAATGCCATCTTCTGTTTGAATCGAATAGTAGATTTCGTTCGATCCAAGATCTGTGTTTTTTCTCAGATTCCAATTCGGGTGTAAACCACAGTAGTATTCCAACATATTCATGTAGAACACTTTTTCGGTATCTCCTTCAAAGATGAAAGCGATTGCATGCGAGTAGTCGTAGGGCATCGGTCAATCCTCCAAATAGAGAGAAAGGATTTCAGAATTATCTTGATCGCTTGCCATGAGCTCGAACAGATACTCGCCAACCGACATTCCATTATCGCGTGAAGCGCTGATTAAGCTTCGGATAGATGCATGTTTAATCCTTTTAAAAACAGCGGTTCCATGATCATTGGGAACACCAACATAGATTCTCTCCGGCTTAATGTACTGGATTAAATAAGGAGAATGACTGGAAATAATCAAAGAATTGTCTTCGAGTATTTCATCCAGTATTTCCAAAAGAGATTTTAACAGCTTTGGATGAATACTTGTTTCCAACTCTTCAACGCCGATACAGCTGATACGCTTTGCTGTTGCGATAAAGACATTTGCAAGCAGCCAGAAAATACGCTTTGTGCCGGTCGACATCATAGACATATTGATTGGTTGATTAAGGTATCGACTTGTAACCAGCAAACGATAAATCTCGTCGCGAATTCTAAAAGGTATTCTGTCATCTGCACCATTATCATTTATCGGAACTTTCTTTCCGTTTACATATTCGTAGTGCTCAAGATGACCATCTTCCTTTTTTAACTCGAAAGATTGGACGCTGATTGCTTTTATTTCAGGGAAGAGAGTATACGCTGCTTCTTCAAACAAATCATAGTAATTGGGATTAAGCTGTTTGAGCTGATACAATGCGCGAGGGACATCATCGTCATCAAACATTACGCCGCCTTCATCCGCTTGCTTGATGTACTCAATTGGAGCTGATTGAAAACGATCACCTAAGTCGAGCGATGCACAAACATGATAATCAATGCGTCGAATTGATTGTAGAACAGGATAAATAGAAATGTCTTGTACTGCGGCAAGCATCTCTATTATCAGTTGATTATTATCTGCGTTTATAATCCTATAGGCGGAAGTATCTTTTGATTTTCTGTATTTGCCTTCTGGTCTCTTGAGAAACGCCGTATATCTAACGCTCTCATTTGGCCGAGTCTCAAGCCATTCATCAATGATACGTTGACCTGTGCCATTATCCTTGTACCATGAGAAACGATACCCGTATTTCACATATTGGTATTCGCCAAGTTCGGGATCATGAAACTCGATTTCAAAAATGAAGTCTTCGTTTGCCAGATAGCTATTAATGGGAATACCCCGCACCCAACCCATCATTAGTTGGCGCTGCTTAGGACTCGCAGTAATGAAATCTGTACCGAAGTCGATTGCTTCAAGCAGATTGGATTTCCCGTAGTTGTTAGGGGAAACCACAGCAATCACTCTATCTAGAAGCAATTTCGTGCGAGCAATGTTTTTGAAACCGCCCACCGTAATACTTTTTAGTTTCATGTTTTTCTCCTAACTAATAGTTATAATATATTGTAATCAAAACATATGCTGAAGTCAAGCAAAAAGTTGAACTCATTTTAAATATTGACACATTTAGACAATAATCTGTTTTGTTATTAAGATAGAAGTTGATCTCAAAACGAAACAGATGGATTCGATAACTGAAACAACATAGAGTTACAAGTTGTTTATGACTGGTGGTAGAAACGAGTATGGAAATGAGTTTTTTTGCCTTGAACTGAAAAGCGGTCTTCTCGTTTGTAATTACCTTCTTTGATCAGCAAAGATCGTTCGAGCACATCATTGCATAGTTTCACTTCTTTTCGTGTTTGGCATATTATGCTGTTAAGTTGAGTTAGTCGTGCTTGAATCTCGTTTATACATTCGTTTGTTGTCGCTTGCCTTCGCTTTTCGTTGAACAATTGTCTTCGTTCATTCTGTATATCTGCCAGTTGCCTATTTAGGGTTCCTCTGAGGGATTCGACTTGTTCTCCGGTGTCCAGTTTATAGCGATTCAAGAACTTGCTTTGCTCGGAGATCGCGTCCAGATGGAGAAGATCAACGCGCAATGCGTCTGGTATGGCTTCTCTTGGCTGCTGTCGCGCTTGTCGCAATTTACGAACATAGAAGAAGTACAGAGCGCGCAATCCTTTCCAAGTGACTTTCGATAGTCGAAAGTCCCCCTGAACCGTATACTTTGCAGAAGGGAGAGAAACCTTTTGTGTCGGCATCTCCGGATATCGCTTCTGCAGAATACGACGTTGAATGTCGGTTTCCGAGTAACCTTCACCAAGTGATCGAAAACGAACAAAGCGCTTCATGCCCGGCGACTTGATCCGAAGGAAACTTCCACGCCTTTCCAACACATATCCTTTCTGCTTCATTGCGATAATAAATTGCTGAAACGTCATGGACGCTTTAATAGCAGCGTCCATATCAACACGAATGCTGCTTCGCCATGTCGATTGTCCATCTTGTTCAGCCGACCACTCCGCATAATGCTTCGGGTAATATTCCTTATGATCCGTAATCACAGACAGACCGTATTGCTTACACAATCGGTCGGAAGCCGCGCGCATTTTTCTGTAGCTTTCTTTGTTCGCGTAGAACTTCCGACCATTCATAGACACAGAGTTCAGTACAAAATGGTTGTGTACATGCGCCTTATCCAAATGGGTAGCCAAGATCACTTGATGATCGGGCCACAATTCTTCTGCAAGTTTCACTCCGATTTCATGGGCGATGTCAGGCGTAACCTCACCGGGTTTGAAACTCTGATAGCCGTGGAATGCGAGAATGCCATCCTCTTTACCGTGTCTTCGCTTCAACAAAGCCATCTCCGTACGTGCATCTCGCAGACTGCATTGCAATGCGGTGATGTAAAACTGCTTTTCGGTTTTCGCATCATTCATAGCGTAGTCCATGACATCTCGCATGGCTTGCAGGTCGGGCTCGCTCCATCTTCGATCCGTCTTTTGTTCGTTTGTCGCATAGTCCAAGACATGGTCAACGCGGCTTTTAACCGCCCAAATACTTGTGGTTGCCATCAGTGCTTTTCGGGATCAAGGATCGCCTTTTCGATCCTCGCGATTGCATCGTAAACATCATTCATATACTGTTCGTATTCATTGACCATGAAAAAGCCCGTGGCGTTTGCACGGGCGGCGATCTGATGAATGTTATTCCCTAGAGAGTGAAGCTGCTTTGCCATGGCAAGATACGCAATTGTTTCATATGGGGACATTATTATTGACTCGTACAAAAGCGAGGATTTGCAAGATGTTTTTTAGTTATCTATAGGAGAAGTATTGAATATAATAGAAAATGGTGATATATTTAACAAGAGGAGTGAAGAAAAATGTACGCTGCTAGCACAATATCAAAATTCATCGTTAACTGGTGTAACGAGAACGATGTTTTCATTACAAATCTAAAGCTTCAAAAGTTGCTTTATTTTATTCAAGGTGAGTACTATAAAAAACAGAAGAAACGTTTGTTTGATGGCGAGTTCTATGCATGGAAACTTGGGCCGGTCATTCCAAGTGAGTATTATAAATACGCTGTCTATTCTTCTACTGCAATACCAAAGCAAGAAGAGGTAAGGATAGAAGAAAAAGATTCTAAATTACTCGATATGTTTCTACGTAAATACGCGTTGTTTTCGACATGGGATTTAGTCAATAAATCACATGCGCAAGATCCTTGGAGATATAACCATGAAATATTTGGAGAGAAGAGCTTAATCCCATTTGATTCAATTAAGGATTATTTTGCAAAATAAGGTGCTATATGGATAATCAAAATAAGACGCAATTACTTTTTAATCTCATAGATGAACTCTGTGATTCAGGTTTCTCTCAAAAACAGGATTTAATTAATGAATGGATCAATAAACTTAGAGAAATCTACGCGGATGGATATCGTCATTCGTATACCGATATATTTTTTCACTTGCAGAAGCTCTTTTTGAGCAATGACACTGAGATTTTGGAAACCTTAGGAGAGAATATTAATTGCCTGCGGAATGCTTTGCTTGGGCTAAAAGAGATTGATAAAACTATAGATATTACTGGAGTCTTAGAGAGCTATAACAAATTTGCAGATCATATTAATCTCGAAATTGCGAGGTATAATTATATAACAACTCGTCTAGTAATGAAGGAAACGGATTCTGATTCTGATAGTAATACAGTAGAGCAATCGGCATCGAAAGAAAGGTTAGATAAAATAGAACAGCAAATCAATAAGATTTCAAAAGACATTGATGCTTCTAGACCTATTACTGTCCGTGCTCAGAAAGCCATAGATGGAATTGATAAAAAAATGGAAGATAATAAAATTTCTTCCATTACTGCACTAACTATTTTTTCAGCTGTCATCCTTGCTTTTTCTGGTGGCATTACCTTTGAAGCAGGGATATTTAAGGGCATGGCAGATTCTTCTCCATATCGTTTATTAGCTGTTATTTCATTAACTGGTTTTATTCTTTTCAATACGATTTTTGTATTGCTTTATTTGGTTGGGAAACTTGCAGGAAAACCTATCAGCACCAAGTGCAAGTATTTGTTGTTAGATGAGTCGGGATCGAAACCTAAATGTGGTGATGGATACTGCAATAAAGAACGCAATTCGGTTACGTTGTTTTGTAGATTAACACATAAGTATTCATATGTTTTGTTAGTCAATATCATTTTACTTTGGTTGATGTATGCTGATTATACTGTATGGGCATTAAGAGATAATTCAATTTATCTAAGAATAGCAGTTACAATATCACCACTATTCGTTGTTTTGGTCGCAGTATCTTTAGGTCGCCTTATTAAGCAAAAGATACTAGAGAAAAGAGTAACGACCCAAATAAAAAAAGATATCCTTGTAGATATTCTTGAACCTGTTCCAAATAATCTATACCAGTCAATTGTTAAGGCGCTTAGTAGTGAGCATTGGGGGGAGAAAACCATTAAGGATCGATATGATGATAAAGTTCGCCTTATGCCGAGGTCCACAAGATTGGAAAGAAGAAAGATTATTAAGGAACTAAATGGTTTTTCAAAACAAGAAACTTTTTCAAGTCGCTATTTGAATACATATGTTTCCTCGGCAGAACACAGGAGAAATGTATACAATTATCGAAGGCTAAAGAGAGAATACTTGAAGGCATTAGCGAGTAATAAAAAATGATAGATTACAAATAACGTATACTATAGAGCAAATAATGCCAACTCGACTGCAGAGAGTTATCGTTAACAGAGGAAGATAATGCTTTGTTATAAATGCTGTTTGAAGTGTTGGTGACGTTCGTTAAGCAAATAGTTGATTACAGATACCTTTGGAATATAATATGTTTTGTGAATCAAGAAGCTTTCAACTTGTTTGTTTCGAAGTGGTTTTTTGCTGTTCCATCTCCAATTTCGCCGAGCATCATGCGAAAGGTACCTATTGTTACGACATTTGCCTATTTGGAAAACCTAACTAGGTATTTTCCTCTGGTCATTAGATTCGGCTTCTTCATAGTATTGTCAACGACAGAGACCGAAAAGGATTATAAATCGTTGTTTGCTTATTGATGATATAGTAGTTTGGCAAATGAACGCCCTCCTGTTCCCCTAAAGATCCCATTTTTTCGATATGGAAGAGAAGCACAGAATGTCAGACGGGACCGGCATTCTTTATAGAGGTGCTGATTTTTGTAGGTTTTATGGGTTTATCATGGCCTTTGATGATTTTATAATGGTGTTCGAATTATCTTGATGACCACAGAAAAGTCGTCGACGCATAATCTATGGGGCTAGCCACACACATGGGGATGAGTTCCACTAATAGCCAAATACGATATAGAATGAAAGAACTGTGATGAACAAACGAAAAAATGACGTACATGATTAAGCCATAATATATTTTTTGATAGAGGAGATGAGGTGCGTTGCGAGCTTGTCCTACCTTCGTTTTTGATAATGTTGTTCTTATGAGGTAGCAGCATACCCTAATTGTCAATTTCTCGTATGCCTGAAAAAGTCAGTGATTTAGGGACTTTTTGAGAGTCGGTAGCGAATCGCTGGTTGCAGCATCGGCGGCCATGTCCTCGCTCAGGTCCGCGATCGGATCGCCGGTGCAGGCGATGTACGCGGTCGTAAACGGCACGCCGTTCGGGTCGGCGGGGAAGACGCCGCCGGAGTGCATGACGTAGTAGCCGTCCAGTCCCGCGGCGGAAAGCTCCTCAAGCGTCGCGCCCTGCATGCACTGCGTGATCATCGTCGCGATCATCTCCCAGTGCGCGATCTCCTCGGTGCCGATATCGGTCAGCGTCGCGCGGACGCGGTCGTCCGGCATGGAGTAGCGCTGCGTCAGGTAACGGATGCCCGCGCCGAGCTCTGTGTACGCAAACGAAGAGACAAATCGAGATTGACCGGGCTTTCCGCTTCATACAGCCAGATTTCCATGTTGTACGCGGGCTTTTGCCCGCTGTTTTCATTGCGGTCCGCGCGCCGGATGACGATCTTCTCAACGAATCGGCGAACAAGCGCGTCCAGTATTTCCGGCGAGTTGAGATCGGCGTTGCAGAACGCCTGCCGCATGATCCTGATCAAGTTGTCCGGGCAGTTCTCCCGACGTTCGCATTCTGCCATCCGCTGCTGCAAACCGGATAGCTGCGCGGTGATTCTGTCGCTTGCGGACCGGTAATCCGCATCCGGGAGGATACCGTTCATCCATCCGTCCAGCAGTTTTCTCTTCTTGTTTTCCAATTCTCTCTTTTCTTTTTCCAAATCGGAAACGTCAAACCGATCCTGCCGGTCAAGCGCTTCGTGCAGCGCTTCGGACAATGGAATACAGGATTCTTTTAGGAGCGGAATCAGTGTGGAAAACAGCTGCCGCATGACGTCGTCCAGATCATCCTTGTGAAGAAGCGGCGCATCGCATTCCCTGCGGCCGTATTTCTTGTACACGGAGCAGCGCCAGATCTCGCGCAGATGCTCTGTACCGTTCGCCGTCCAGCGGGAGACAGTACGGTGATATGCGCAATTGTGATCGGCACAAAGGATACGGGCGGAATAGGCATAACGCCCGTTTCCACAGGCGTCTGTTGAGGAGCAATCGATTCCGGCCATACGGCTGCCGCGTTCCTGCATGATCCGGTTTGCCGCGTCCCACAGTTCATTCGTCACAAGCGGAGGAACGCGTTCGGGATCATAGTGCAGCTGCCAGTCTTCCCGCGGCTTCTCGATCTTTCGATCCTCGCGGTAGGAGGGCTTACAGGTTTTGCCGTTGACGATGTATCCCTTATAGACGGGGTTGCGGATCATACGCTCCAGCGTTGAAGGATGATACGGCTTGCCGGTATTGCCGAGGAACCCCATTGCCGCAAGATCGCGGGACAGCGCGCGCATTCCCTTTTCTCCCTTGGCGTATTCCGTGAAGACATATTCGACCAGGCCGTGCTTGCTTTCATCGACGGAGTAACCGTTGTTGTCCTCCCGGAAAAGATACCCGATCGGAGGCGCGGCGCCGTGACGTTTTCCCTGCTTCATTGTTTGCCGGTATCCGAACCTGACGCGCTCCGAGGTCTTGCGGCTTTCCTCCTGCGCGACGATCGCCATGATGGACAGCCGGAACTCGGCGTCCTTTTCCATGGTGTTGAGGTTGATATCCTCGATCAGAACGCCGACTTCATATTTCAGAAGATCCCGGACGGTCTGAACGCAATCCACGATGTCGCGCGCAAAGCGGGATACTTCCTTGGTCAGAATCAAATCGAACAGCCCCGCCCCGGCGTCCCGTATCATTTTCAGAAACTGCGGGCGCTTATCCGCGCGGGTTCCCGTAACGCCCTCGTCGATATAGCCCGGAACATAGACCCAGTTCGGACAATCCCTGATTCTGCTTTCAAAATAGGATGCCTGATGCGAAAGCGAATCAAGCTGTTTGTCCTCATCCGTGCTGACGCGGCCGTAGAATGTGACGCGCAAAGGGATATCGTAAATACGCTTGCCGCAGAACAGCTCGGCGCGGATCTCATCGATGGTTTTTTTCAATTCGGTTCCTCCGCATGCTTGTTTATGATCGCATCATCTTCGATCAAAAGCGTTGAGGACGCCGCACTTCAATATTTGACATAGTTCACGCTGCTGCGATGCGGTAATCAAATGCTGTTTGAACAGCGCTTCGATCATTGCCGCGTACAGCCGCTTTGTGATCCGTTCTTTTTTACACGCATCGACCGGATATGCAGTCATGCCGCCCTCCGCATTCTTGAGATGGCTCATTTTATGTCGGAAGAGGCGCGCTTATCCGCAAAAATACGCAGCCGGTTAATTTGCCGTGCGGCTTCGTCATTTTTATGTTGAAAAATGAGTCAATATAATTTATAATATATTTGGCTATGTGACGGGTTAACCGCTGCCGATGGCCGGCGGAGAGCATCCGAATCGCGCATCAGATCCGATGCTTGCGAAAGACATGTTTATGACGGCTTTTTTTGAAACGCCGTACCGATAACAAACAAGCCAAAACGGACCAAAACGGAGGGAGAGACAATGATAGCAAAGAACCCGTGGATCAAGGGGATATCCCTGCTTTTGAGCCTTCTCATGTGCATGGCGCTGTTGCCGCTGAAAGCGGTGACGGCGGAAGAGGGCGAGCAAGAGCCCGCTGCGGAGACGGCATCGGAGCAGCCGATCGTGATCAAAACCGAAGACGGCGAGATTGCGGCGGATGAAGACTGGAATGCGGTTTATCCGTTCGGCACCTTTGCGTTCGGCAACCATCAGGCGGACGTCGCCGAGCCGGGCGCGCTGACGGCCGACGGGGCTGAGATCCCGCAATCGGTGCTGATTCCGGTCTATCGACTCGGCGGCACGACAGGCAAGGCGGTTGTGCGGATCCTGTATTCGCCCGCCGTCACGACGGAGACGGACGGGACCGGCGCGGTCTATGACTACGCGGCGTCCGGAAAGACCGACGTGCAGATCGAGATCGAAGACGCGAATGCGATTGCGGCATATCAGCCGCTGGCGCTGCCGGAAGCGGAGCGCAAGATGACCGCATCCGAAGCGAAGATCCTGCTGCCGGATGTGACCGAAGACGTCACGGCGACGGACGAGCTTGTGCTGTCGCTGTCCGAGGAAGCGGATGCGTACCGCTGGCAGGTGCTGGAGGGCGACTTCTGGACGGACATCGCAGGCGCGAACGAAGCGACGCTGACGGTCAGCTGGGGCAATCTCTGGGACTTCGACGCCAACGCGTGGGCGGGACGCGATTTCCGCTGCATCATGACGCGGGACGATGCGCTGTCCTGCTCGGTCACGCTGCTCGGCACGGTCTTTACGCCGTATCCGGAGCCGGAGCTCCTGCCGGAGGACTTCGTTGAAACCGACCCCGGCTTTACGGCGGTGGAATTCGACGGGGAATATGATCTCTATACGTTTGACCTGACCTTTGCCGACGGCGAAACGGTCAAGTATATCCGTGTGACCGCGCTGGAAGACGAGACGCCGGAGCTGCCCGAGTTCGGTCTGTTCACGATCACCGGCGCGCTCGGAGGTATGCTCAGCGACACCTGCAACACGCTGACGCTGATGGTTTCGGACAATGACGCGGGCGAGCCGTCCACGCTCGGCTTTTTGGATGAAGCGGTTACGGCGGATCGCTCGGACGGCGCGGCGAAGGTTACCGTCGTGCGGGAAGGCGGCAAGTCCTATAACCTCTCCGTGCATTACGCGACCGAGGACGGCACCGCGATCGCGGGCGTCGATTACGCGGCGATCGAGGGCGATCTGGCATTTGCCGGATCGATCGACAGGATCGATCTCCCGATCGAGCTGATCGCCAACGGCGATACGTCCGAAAAGACCTTTACGGTCGTGCTGACCGAGCTGCGCGGCGGCGGTCACAACGCGCTTTGCGAGCTCGTTCGTTCACGCGTGACGGTCACGATCGGCGGCGCGTTCGAGGAACCGGGCGACGACGGCGCGGGGCAGAATCTTGCTTCGCTGCTGAACGGCGCGAGCGGCAGCGACGTTTCGGATAAGGTTTCTCTCGGTGATGAAGCGATGCTCGCCGGCAGCGACGCGCCCGCGGTGCAGGCAAACACCGTGATGGGCGATATGCACGCCGCTGAAGCGATGCTGGAGATCTCCGAACCGACGCGTCTCAAGGAGATGGGCGGGTATTATAAGTTCACCCGCGACGCGTTGGACAGATATGAGGATGACAATGACCTCGGCTACGTGTTCTGGCATGACTGGGACGATCTTCTCGGCGAAAGCTTCCACTGCTATGACGATATGGACGCCGTCCATACGTTTTCAAACCCGATGGCATGGTGGGAGGCGGACAACGATTCCGGAACGAGCGGCTGCTGGATTACCTGTGAAGAAGGCAACAGGCGGTGGGGCAGCGGCAGCGGCAACGGGATCCGGTCGAAGGATGACAGCGCAACCAGAGGACATGGCGGAAGCTATAGCACCTTCAAGATTGACACCAACTATCGCGGCTATGCGAGGAGCGGCTGGTCCGACACCTATAAACCGGGTGATTACTATGATCAGTTGTCAATGGTGTTCGGCTGGGCGCGTCCCGGCGTTCGCACGACGTCAGCGCTTCAATCGGGCTCCCATCGCTATCTGCGACCGAAAATCACGATTCATGTCGGATCGTGGGAGGGATCGAAGTACTTTGATGCGTATGAAAGCGACGAAGACCTCACACGCCCGGGCGAATGGGATACTTACCTGCGCCTGAGAGGCCGCGGCGATTGGCAGTGGGGACGGTCCGACGGTTATGACCACGATTATACATACAGCAACATTGACGGTCCGTACCTCAGCTTCGGCGAAAGCTTCTGGTTCAGATTGGATTTCCAGTATTACGAAACCTGGGGAAGCACCCAAGCCACTACCTACCATAAGGCCTGTACGGACAAAGACCTGGAGTCGCTCTTTGACGTGCGCGCGCTCAGCGGACATCGCCGTCAGTTCACGACGACGGGCAGTACCGGCATCAAGCTGAACATCTATACCGCGAACGACGACGACAGCACGAACGGGTACGCGAAGCTTGATCCCAACAACCCGATCTACGGCAACGTCGCACCGAAGGTTTCGATCGTGCAGAAGCAGGGCGGCGTCGATTCGCAGAACAACAACCTCTTCGTCGGCACGAAGCTGATGATCAACACCTCGAACCTTCCGGAGAACTATATCATCCCGGACGGCGGCCTGTATATTGCCAACTCGAGCGGCAAGAAGGTCGGCACGCTCGAACGTGACACCAGTAACAACAAGATCTGGTATGTCACGATGATGTGGCCGAACATGACGGCGTCGGATCTGTCCGAAACGTACACGCTGCATATGTATCTCAATCGTATGCAGACGCTCGTGATCGACATCTCCACCTCCACGCCGCGCGATGAAAACGGAAACATCATCACGGACAAATTCGAGGAAACCTTCAAGGCGCTTCTCGATAAGACGATCACAGGCAAGAGCGGCAGCACGATCAACAACAACGGCAGTCTTTCCTTCAATACCGTCAACTTCTCCTGGAATTACGATCAAAACCGGAGCGGCTTCAAAGATTGCGGCGGCGGTATCTACCAGGTCAAGAACAAGGTCTGCGACATGCAGGAGATCAACTTCCATCAGGATCCGGAGGACGTGATTCTGTACGACGGTCACGCGTACGCCGGAAACGAAACGATCAAGATCTCGGCGAACGACCTGACCAGTACGAATCTGCGCTTTACATACTATAATAAGGACTATCTGGACGTCATCAGCACCATGCAGGTGTTCATCGATCACGTCGAAATCTATTACGACGGCGACGGCGACGGCGTGATCTCCGGCGAGACGATACAGAACGCCTTTCATCCGACGGCGCCTGACCGGTTCATCGGCTACGCGAGCGGCGATTATCCCGACTCGTTCTTCCGGCCGACGCACGAGAACGGAAAAGTCTGTCAGTACTTCTTCAAGGTCGTCCTGAAGCTGCGTCCGCGCGCCCTGAAGGTGCCCGCGGGCTTCAACGCGAATGCAAAATCTCAGCTGCTGCCGGCGTTCATCAGCGCGGTCACCGATCCCGAGCAGGAGATGAAGCTGACCGATGAGCAGCGCACGTACCGCTACATCCTGGCAAACAACATGGATAACCATCCGATGTTCGGCGAGGAGGCGGACGCATCGTCCTACATCGACATTCCGCTCGGCGGCGACATCGGCGAGATGGCGATGCACAGCATTGCGAAGACGATCTTCAATAACGAGGGCGAGATAGAAGACATCAAAGAGGTCAGGAGTTTCACATGGGAGCCCGACTTCGTCGGCAACCTCCTGGTCGACTTCGAAGCGCCTTCGCCGATCGTCAGCTCCAGCAACGTGACCGGCGGCAACGTCGCCATCGCGGGCGAGACCCCGACGGTCGCGGAGGACGGCAGTTTTCTCTACTCCGAGGAAGGTCTTGAGAAGCTGAACGGCAATCTCGGCGCGTTCGTCGGACGCTCGACGTTTGCGATCGGCGTGCAGGAGCAGGTCAAGAAGGCGCGCGGCACGCGTGCGGAGCCCGGCATCGACAGCACCGACGATATCAAACCCGAATCGATCACGGTGGGCAGCATCGGTTCCGTGCCGAGCCCGGACGATACGGTCAACACGCAGAGCGGCGGCACGCCCGGTGAGACGGACGGTACCAGCCCCGACGTCGGCGACGATTATGAAGACTTCAAGATGGATCTCGGCGTCGAGCTGCCTTCGATGGAACTCAGCCTCGGCGACAACGCCACGATCATCATGGATGGCTATCAGATCGGCTTTGCGATCGGCATTCCGATCTATGTGAACGAAAAATCCAAGAATTGGGGCTCCGAGAAGAGCGAGACGCTGCAGGACGGCACCCAGAAGGATTCCTGGAATGACGACGACGGCGGCAAGCATGAGAAGTATACCAAGGGCAACAAAACGACGGAGGTCGTCACGGCGTCCGACCCGGACGACAAGAACAATCCGAACAAACGCGTCAAGACCGTTACGATCGTAGAAAAGGACGATCAGGGCAATATCACATCCTACCGTCAGGAAGTCCGCAAGCAGGAGATGAAGAACGGTCAGTGGGTCGGCACCTCAAAGCAGGTTACGGATACCGCGCCGCAGGTTCCGAGCAAGGAGAGCGGCTTCAAGTCCGACGACACCGCTTACGGCAAGATAAAGGGGCTGAACGAGTTTTGCAAGGCGTGCAAGACCGGCAATGCGAAGAAGATGTTCGGCGACGCGATGGAGGACGATACCTACAAGGCGGCGAAGAACGGCAACGCAGCGAGCCGCAAGTTCTCCGTTTCGTTCAGCGTGCAGATCGCGATCATGTTCGAGTACAACCCGATCGACGACTGCCATTACTTCAAGAGCGCGGGCCTGTCGGCGACACTCGGCTTTCAGTTCACGCTGCAGATGCGCTTTACGCCGGCTCCGATCTTCTATCTGTATGCGAAGTTCGGCGTCGAAATCGAAGCGGCCGTTTCCCTGAGCTGCTTCCGCAAGATGGTGCTCGGCGAGGAGATCAGCTCGTTTGAGTCGGGTTCCGTCGATGCGCTGAAGAGCGGCGGCAAGGCCGTGTTCAAGCTCGACATGCGCGAAAACTACAAGAACCAGCGCGGCTTCGTGTTCGACCTGAGCGGCAAGGTGCTGATGAAGGTCTTTGACAATGATAAGCTGGAGGGCGACCCGCTGACGGCAGGTCTGCTTTCGGGCGACGGTTCGGACACCGAGGTCCTGCTCCAGTCTTACGACAAGTTCGTCTATATTGAACTGCAGCCCGCCAAGAAGGCGGAAAAGGCGTGGATCACCAAGATCAAGCCGATCGACGGCGCGGAGAGCAAGGTCGTATTCGACGGTCTGACGATCAAGCCGGGACTGTCCGCAGAATTCGGCATCGGCGCCGGCGTCGAGCTTCTGAAGGTCGAAGGCTTCATCAAGATCAGCACCGAGCTCGCAATGACGATGGGTGGCTATCTTGAGGAAACAGACCAGTACGAGGGCTTCTATATCTCCGACTTTGAGGGATCCATCGCGGTCGGTCTCAACGTGGCAGTCGGATTCTTCAACTATACGCTGGACGCGATCGCGATCGGCTTCGAGGGTGTGCAGCACGGTACGCGCGGCTACTTCACATGGACGATCACCGCGTCCGCGGTCAACGGCAACTACACGCTTTGGGAGACAAAAAAGTACACCTCGGCAGACGGCGTAACGCTTGACGGCGAACCGCAGCCGCCGAACGGCGTAAACATCTTCCCGAGCAATACGGATATGCACTTCTTCCGGAAAAACGGCGACCCGGTCGACTTCTCGAACGATGCGCCGAAGAACCAGGGCTGGACGTTCCGCAAGGATGTTTCCGCATGGCGCTGGTCCGGCGGCGTGTTCCTCGGCGAGATCCCGCAGAACGCCGACCTTGCGGAAGCGGATGAAAACAACGTTTTCGTTCAGTTCGATACCGATGAGCCGGAGATCGACATCTATTTCTCCGGAAAGATCCGCGTCCGCACGCCCGGCATGGACAGCAACAAGACCTATACGGAGTCTCCCGCAAGGGTCACGTTCCCGGAGGGCAGCGCAAACAAGACGGTTACGATCACACTGAATGAGAATACGAAGCTCGACCGTTATGAAAAGGTCGTGAAGAGGAGACAGCGTCCGGTGACCGTGAGCGGCAAGAGCCTGGTCGGCGTCTCCGGACCGAAGAACATCGAGGGCAGCCAGACGATCTATGGTCCGGCAAGCGATACCCGCGCGGTTCCTCCGACCGGAACGGACGACTTCCAGCTTTCCGGCTACAACACCGCGGGCGACGCGAAGAAGCTGGTCGGCGGACTGGCAACCGGCTACGACTACAAGCTCGTTCAGGCAGGCGGACAGAACTACATCGTGTATCCGCTGATGATCAGCGGCGTGCCGCAGCTCGTGCTGAGCAAGATCGTCATGACCGGCAACCTTGCGACGTCGGCGGGCCTTGTGAACCCGCTGGACGAAACGAGCGCGGATCGCTGCATCGTTCTGGACGATGATGCACTGACCGATCTCGACTTTGACGCGTTCGGCGACGCCGACGCGCTCGTCGTGAGCTGGGTCTCCTACGCCGATGCGAATGGCGACGCGTTCTCCGTGAAGCAGCGCCGTATTCCGCTCGCGGCCGGCGAACCGCTTCCCGCCGTCGAAACGCTTTACACGTCGGAGGACAGCCTGACGCTCCCGGCAGCCGAAAGCAACGGCACGGTCTGGGTCGCGGCGTCCGGCGACGGTTCGCTTGACAATGCGCTGCTGAAGGCGTACCTGCTGGCGACGAAGGATGGACTGACGGAGGAAGAACTCGACGCCTGCACGACCGAGGACCCGGACAACGCGGCGACGGTGTTCAACTGGGCGATGCAGAAGGCGATCAACGCGCTTTCCGGCGACAGCAGCGTGCTGCGCACGGCGGGCGGCGCGAGCTTTGCGCTGAACGACGAGCATGTGCAGAACCTTGAAACCGCCACCATAAACGGCAAGACCTACCTGCTCTACACGACGGCGCAGACGGGGTACTTTGATCCGACGATGGATATGCCGTCAACGATCGCGCGTAAGCACTTCGATAAGGACACGGACCGCGGCGTCATCTATCGTCTGTATCTGCAGACGCTCGACGATTCCGGCTTCTCCTCCGCAAAGCTGCTGAAGACGCTCGTCGACTTTGACGGCTGCACCGAGGACAACCTTGCGACCAGACGTCTGAAGGACGGTCTGTACGCGGCCGATACGCTTGCCGAAGCGCATGCGGACCCGTACTTCGCGAATCTCCGCTTTGCGACCGCGGATATCGACGGCAGCGGCGCGGAGACGGTCCTGCTGTTTGAGATGAACGGCAATACCTGGATGATGCGGGCGGCCGGCATTGACGCCGTGCTTTCCGGCGGCGCCGCGACGCTCACGCCGGTCTTTGAAACGACCACGGGCACCGAGGTCGAGATCGGCTCGGACGGCACGAACATGGCGGCTGTGTACGTCGCGCCGGTTGCAAACAGCCTGTCCAACGCGATCTACGTCGCGTGGTGGGACAAGAACATCGAAGGCTGGGGCAGCCCGACGATCCTTGCAATGCGCAACCTGCAGATCTATGAGGACAGCATCACCTACGATATGACGGCGGAACAGACGGAAAAGGCGTTCCTCGGCCGGTACACGACCGAAGGCGGTCATACCGGCACGGCTGACAAGCTGACGTTCTCGAATCTGCAGATGAGCACCAATACCGTTGAAGTCAGCGGAAAGACCGAGACGCAGCTGGTGATCCTCACGAACGGCGCGCTGACGCAGCTGAAGCCCGCGACGTTCCAGCTGGGCAGCAAGACCTTCGACACATTCGTCCCGGACGGCGACGCAACGGTCAGCTTCTATGCCATCGCGTTCGGCGCGGGCGAACAGGCGATCGGCGAAGGACAGCTCGGCCTTGCCAACTATGACTTCACAACGGGTGACAAGCTGACCGGCACGCTGACCTTCCGCAACACCGGTACGGCGGCGATCCGAGGCGGCGAAGCAAATCCGATCATCGCGAAGCTGATGATTTCCTCCGGCAGCGGCGACTTTGCGATTGCAGAATGGAACATCGAACGGTCCATCCCGTCCGGCTCGATGACGGAGCTGACCTTTGAATCGACGCCTTTGCCGCAGAGCCTGCGCACCGGCGATACCTTCTACCTGGTCGTGACGGAGAATCCGGAGTACTTTAGGGAGAACGCGTACAGCGGTACGATCCGGAACCTCCTGGTGGTCGGCAACTATCCGGAGCTCAGCATCAACGGCTTCGACCTGAAGATGCACACGGTCGAAAACGGCGTCGCTTACCTGGACCTCAACGCGACGATCGTCAATAACGGCTCGGCGGACGCGAACGAAGTGTTCATCCAGTTCAGCTATGATACCGGCACCGTCGATGCGCTCGGCAACAACATCTACTATCCGATCGACATCCGGGGCAGCGCGCTTGAAACGAGCACGCAGATGCCGGTCCGCGGCGTTGTGCAGGAAAACTATCAGAAAGGCGTATACCAGCTGCACGGACCCGACGGCAACGACCTCAAGACCGGGTACTACAGAACCGTCATCGGAACGCTGTGCGTACCGACGGAATGCTTCATCAATACGGATACGCTGAGCGGCCTGCACCTGAAAGCGGAGGTTTACTCCGACACGGATACGCCGGCCTATCGCTACGACGTATACAGCTCGGACCACAACGAGTACAACGAAGAGAACAACAAGGCCGAACAGACGATCAAACACTTCACGGCGTTCAATGTTCCGGCGCGAATCAACACGGCGCTCGGCACAACGCTGACGCTTCCGGTGAGCTTTGAGACCACCGGCAAGGCGCCCGATCTGGTCGTAACCGAGATCAGCGACGGCACGCCGGACTGGGAGCCGCGCATGGGCATATGCTACTATGACGCGGATCGCAAGGTCATCGTTGCTGCGCCGAACAGCAAAGCGCAGGCGCTGCTGGATGCGGGCGAAACGCCGACCGGCATTCTGCAGATCAAGGACATCGACACCAACTCCATCGCGGCGATCACCTATGCGGTCGGCGCAATGGCGGACGGCATCAACATCTATCGCGACGACGCGTCGTTCCGGTTCTGTGAGCCGAACGGCAGTGAGACGGACCTCTATGCGCCGTCCTCAGACAATCCGGGCTGGGTGTTCCTTGACAAGGGCGTTGCAATCGGATGGAAGGGCGGCACGAACGGTGAGATCCCGATGAACAACGACCTGTCGTTGGCGAACAAGGACGGCGCGTTCTTTACATTCGACACGGTTGCAGACACGTTGGAGTTCTTCTTCATGGGTGAGCTTGAGGTCATCGTACAGAAAGGCACGTTCAGTATGACGGAAATCCTCACGAGCTCTCCGGCAACGATCTCTCTCGGGAACGACACGGGCGAGCTGTTCAACGTGGTGGTGGTGGCAAAGGCGGGTACGCGCATTGACCGTTACGTTGCAACGTACAAGGTGAACACGGTCACCGACGCCGATCCGAACGCACCTCAGATTCTCTGGAACCGCAGCGACCCGGATACCGCATCCGTACAGGAAGGACAGACCGTCCCGATGACCTGCTACATCATCGACGGCACGGGTGTCCAAAGCGTGAGCTTCAACGGAACGACGCTGTCGGAGACCACGACGCCGGCGCTTGTCAAGGTCACCGATGCGCTCTGGTACTTTGACTACACGTTCTCGGGCAATGGCCAGTACACGGTCCGCGCCTTCGACGTTGCGGGGAACACGTCGGTCAATACAAAGAATGCCGACTGGTTCAATTCGGTGGTGAGCGTCGGCGCGAACGCGGATGCGCCGACTCTGAAACGGAACGATCTGCGCTTTGCGGACAACAACGGAAACACGATCGATCAGAACGGGAGCATCAACTTCGCTCCGTGGCTGACCAGCGATTATACGCTGCGTTCCGACGAGCAGAGCAATGCGTATCTGTTCTCGGACGGCGCGTTTTCGGATACGCCGCTTGAGAAGCAGGCGACAGAGCGCTGGAACGCGATTTCGAACGGCTGCTATCAGGTCCGCGTGGATCGCGAAGACGGCACATGGGCGCGCGCAATCGTTGCGCTGACCAACCTCGACCTCACGCTGCCGCAGCTTGCCGTGACCGCGGGCGAGGGCGTCATCCGCATCACCGCTTCGGACGACTGGGCGATTGAACAACTGACCGTCAACGGCTATCCGCTGACCGTCAACGGCAGAGTCTACTCCGACAACTTCCCGGTCGCGTTCGGCGGCGATTACACCGTCGTCGTCAGGGACAACGCCGGCAACACGGCAACGCAGACGGTTCACGTCGATGTACCGATCGTCATCGGTACGCCGGAGACCTCCGTCACCTGCGCGAACGGAATGATTCTCGGCCACATCACGGTTCCGACCGTGACCGGCGGAAGCTACGATCCGGCGCAGAGCACGCCCGCGCAGAATCGCTACGCAACCTCCTATCAGATGGTTGTAACGTCGGCGAACGCAGCCGCGGCGCCCAGCTCGGGCTGGAAGGATTGGACCGATACTTTGACGCTGAACGTTTCGGCCGGCAGTTACGCGCTGTTCGTCCGCGACAAGGCGGGCAACACCGTGCGGTACGAAGAGGCGATCACGCTGCAGCATCAGGACGATTGGGGCGAACCGACGTATGACTGGAGCGAGGATTACAGTCAGGTCGTCGCAAAGTCGGTCTGCGGACACGACGCAACGCACATCGCGACCGAGACGGTGAATACCGTGTATTCCGTGATAACGCCGCCGCTGCTCGGCAAGGAGGGCCTCGGACGGTACACGGCGACGTTCAAGAACGAACCGTTCAGCGAGCAGACGCGGGACGTTGTGATCGACATGCTGATCCCGACGTTCGTCGGCGACGAAGAACTGGCCTGCGATTCCTACATCAAAGAGGACGGCGAGCTTTTGTACAGATATGACATCCGTGTGAAGGATCTGCCGGACGGCACGCTTCTGATCAACAGCGCGCAGATCTTTGTGACCTATGACAACGCGCTGCTGGCGTTCGGAAAAGCGGAAGGCGCATTCGAATGGGATATCAACGAGCGGAACGCAACGATCCTTGCGGCGTGGGCGTCCGAAACGGGCGAGACCATCGCAAACGACGACATTATCCTGACGCTCTACTTCAGAAAGATCGGCGACACCGCGCCGGACGAGCGTACGGAAATCGTGTTCACGGAGAACAAGCTGGGCAGCAAGAGCGCGCTTGCATATCTTGAGGACGGTCGCATGCGCGAGCTTGAGGTGACCACCGAGAACGGCGGCATCACCTTTGACGCACCGCTGTTCGGTGATGCGAACACCGACGGCGTCGTTACGTCGGCGGACGCGGCATTGGTCCTTCGCGCGATCGTCGGACTCAGTTCGCTCAGCCTGCGCGGCGCGCTGAACGCCGATGTAGACGGAGACGGCGAAGTTACCGCGGCAGACGCGGCGATCATTCTGCGCTACGTTGTCGGTTTGATCACCGAGCTTCCCATCGATCCCGCATAACACCAAAGACGCAAAGACTCCCGGAGCCGGCCTCCGGGAGTCTTCTCTTTGTTTGCGCACACATCGGAGTCCGGGCCGCCGTACTGCGCCATCAGAAGCTTCGCCATCCGCGGGTCGGGCCGGGTGATGCGAACGGGGTATTCCAGTCGTTTTTCATAAATCCACATATTGCTGCCTCCTTAATACTGCCACGGCCATTTCTGGTAGACCCAGCTTCCGGCGTCGTGCGTACTGTTGCCGAAGTTCTCGAGCGGGCCGTAGTTCTCCGTGTACTCCGCACACATGCGCTTCAGCGCCGCGGCGTAGCTGTTGAAATCGTTTTTCGCGTCGAGGTCCTCGGGATGGGTGTCGAGATAGAGCTGCAGCTCCACGCAGGCAAAGCGTGCTTCGCCGATCTTATTGAGCAGCGCCTGTTCGGTACAGTCTGTCATACGTTTGCCTCCCTGTTTCTGCATGTCGGATATTCGGAGACCAGCTCCGGGAACAGCGTGCCGCGGGACAGCGCTTCACACGGACAGAAGCCCGCACGGTACGCCTGGGACGGAAAGTAAGCGGTCGCCAGCGGACAGCCGTTGCCGCCGGTCATCATGCCGCAGGGGTTCGCGCTTGCGACGCCGCCTGCCGGGATGACGTTTTCGACCGCGGTAGGATCGACGGCGGGGACGCCGCTTTCAAAGCAGCAGCCGCCGTTTGCATAAGAACGTTGCATCGTAACTTCCTCCTTGGTTCTTTACTGCCATCGTATGAAATCCGGCCGAAAAGGGTGCGCGCGCCTTCGGGCGCAGGATTCTTGACATCATCGACCCGGCAGATGCGACGTTATGTAAAAACCAAACGCAGGCGTATCGAACAGACAACAGGAGAAAACACAGGACAAAAAAACAGGCAGGGAAATCTCCCTGCCTGAATTGGCTGCGGCTTCAAACGCTTGCGTTGTGCGTGATGCCGAGACAGTTGTCATTCTCGTCAAACAGCAGTGCAATGTGATACCCTGTCGCCATCCATTGACACAGCTTGCCGCCTTCGACCGCGGAGGTAGAGGTGGGACTGCCGCAGTACGCAACGATTTCCCGGTAAGACTTGCCCTGTAGATTGCCGAGCCGCACAAATTTTTGACTGAGAGAGCGTCCCGGGGCTCTGACCGCATAATGAATGATGGCGTACAGCACCAATCCGCCGAGAATCGGAAGAACCGCATATAAGAAGTATTCCATGACTGCCTCCCTTATTTGCCGTAGTGATCGATGATATACTTGGCAGCCTGGGCGCCGGCTTCTCTGTTCTCATAGGTGTAGCACACCATATGCGGGAGCGATTTGCCGCTGACCCACAGCTGGATCACGCCGTTTCCTCTTTTGCTTGTCGGCTCGCCGCAATCGACGCGGATCACATCCGAAAGCAGGATCATCTTTTTGCCGCCGACCACGATCCGGTCGTCCATCAGCGTCCATTCCTTCATCAACGGGACCTTAAAGGTCATATTCATATTGTTTTCCTCCTTTACCGTTTTGTGTTCAAAACCGTAACTGCATTACGGCGCGCTGTATTTTTGAATGCATCCCTCCCAAATAAAAAGTGTGCAGCCCCAAACGAAGCTACACACCGAAAAACGCATAACTCCGTTTGTCGCTACACAAACTTCTGACTCACATCACACAAGATGGATGCCAAAATGGAGACTGCGTTTTTGCCATAGGCAAAAAACGCACCCAAATTGTGCCGATGTGATATGAAGTTTGTGTAGCAAAATTATAGTATCACAGATGCAAGCGTTTTTCAAGAATGCAAGCCGTATTTTTTACAATCGGAAAAGCGGACGTCAATGAAATTCCGGCGTCCTGGGAACCTTTCAGCCCGCTTCCGCGTCTTGCGTAATGAGAAAACCAAACGGAGGCGATTATGAAACGAATTGCAATTTTGCTGGCATGGATCCTTTTGTTCTGCGCCTGTCAGCCCGCGCCGGAGCAGGACGCGGTGATCTCCAAAGCGGAGAACAAGGCGGCGCCGATTGCGGCGGAGCATACCGACGGAACGCCAAAGACGTATCGGCAGACGCTGACGGAGAACGGGGTCACGGTCGTATTTGACGCAGCGGTGACCGCGCCGGAGAGTGAAACCCTGCCGAGCTATGCGCTGCGGACAGCCGGTTTTTCGGAGGAGCAGCTTTCCGCGGTCGTACACGCGCTGTACGGCGACGGCCCGATCTACGAGCCCGGCGAGCCGACGAAGGAGGAGCTGTATCCAAAGCTGCTTTCGGCGCTTCAAAAGCTGGAGCAGGTCAAGGCGAACCCGGACCAATATGAAGGCGGCACGGCGTCCTTTCAGGACGACGTCGACGAACTGCAGGCGGCGTACAACGCCGCGCCGGACGCAGACGCGCTGATTACGAAAGCGGTCGCGTTTGCAGCCAACAACGAGGATCACAGCGGCGTTTTCGGCTGTCGCGGCGCGGGCGGACGAGACGCATTTGCGACGCTGTTTTTGAACACGCCGATCGGTGACGAAAGCGACGAAAAGGCGTTTCTGATCTATCAGAACCCGGAACGGCACACCGGCGTCAGCCGCGCAAGGGAGGTCGAACCGACCCTGACCGTGCCGGACCCGCTGATCTCGGAGGAAACGGCGATGCAGACGGCGGCGGACCTCGTCGCACGGATGGGCGTGACGGATCTGAAGATTGCCGGATGCGAGCCGGGCGTGCGAAAGGATCCGTATACCGGATGGTACGAAGCCGACCCGGACGAAACGCCGATCCTCGTCTTTTTCACCCGCTGCATGGACGGCGTGCAGGTCACGCTCGATGCGCACGAATATGCGGAGAGCAATTTCGGAGAGGCGTATGCGGAGCCGATGCCGTATGAGCGATTGACTGTCGGCGTCGATTCGCACGGCGTCTGTTCCGTGTTCTGGAACGGGCCGGTCAAAGTCGGAAGCTGCATCGAGAAGAACTGCGGGATTCTGTCCGTCGATCAGGCCGCACAGCAGGCGGCAAAGTATCTGCGCTTTCTGTATCCCGCTTCCGACGCCCTGAACGACGCGAACGAACAGGGACAGGCGCAATCTGCGGAACAGCTTTCCAACGGCTCCGTTCAGACCGTCACCGTCAAAGTCGACCGGATCGTGCTCGGCTGGATGCAGGTGCGTGAAGGATCGTCGGTGAAAAACAGCCGCCTCGTCCCGGTTTGGGACTTCTTCGGAACGGTGACCCGCACATATCAAAACGGAGAAACCGTCGTGACCGATCCCGGTATGATGAGCCTTTTGACGCTCGATGCGCAGACCGGCGCGCGGATCGACCGAAGCCACGGCTATTGAGGGGAGAAACCCGATGAAACGAATTGCATTGATACTTGCATGGATCCTTTTGCTCTGCGCCTGTCAGCCCACGCCGGAGCAGGACGCGGTCGTCAACAAGGGCGATTCCGAGCCGTGGCATGAGACGGCGGTCGCGACGACGGAACCTTCCGCGATCCCGGCGCATCTGCTTTTGACCGAACAGCCGCAGAAGAACGTGACGGTCGTGATCGACGCGGACGTGGTGCTGAACCGGGACGCCGCCTTTCCGATCCTTGAGATGGTCCCGGTCGACACGGCGCACGATCCCGCGTTCTGCGCGCGTCTGTTCGAAGCGGTCTGCCCGGACGGAACGGTTTACGAGCATTGGGAGCGGACCAAGGCGGAGGTCGGCGAGCAGCTCAAGGCCGCCGTCGCGTATCACGGACAGTCCGGGTCCATGGTCGATCAGGACACGCTGAACTTCTATATCGGGCTCTTCGAGCAGGAGTACAGGAACGCACCGGAAACGGTTGAGAAGGTCCGGCACGACGGTTCGGACGGGTATGCGATCAACCAATGGTATTATGTGGAGCATCCGGGCGGCGTTGCGCGTCTCGAGATCACGGGCGTCAACGACGGCAGCTTTTACGGGACCGAGCGCATGTACTATTGTCCGGAGGCGATGCTCGAAGAAGGCGATCCGCCGCTTGCGGAGCCGAAGCTCTCAAGGGAGGACGCCGTCGAAATCGGGGACGGCTTTATCCGGCGGATGGGGATCGAATGCGACGCGCTGCTGCACGCGGAGAAGGGCTTTACGTTCTATAACTACGAGCGGCAGGAAACCATCTGGCTTTTGGATTACGTCCGCGAGATCGACGGGACCGCGACGTTCGACGGGAGCCGTGAAATGAGCTACGGCGATCCCGTCTCTCCGTCGTCCACGGTCGGCGCGCCGTGGCGGCCGGAGGGCGTCCGTCTTGCCGTCGGAGCGGAGGGCGTGCTCTATGTGGGCTGGGACGGCCTTTCCGAGACGAAAAAGGTGCTGTCCGAACACGCGGCGCTGTGCGATTTTGATGAGATCACGCGCCGGATGGTCGAGCAGCTCGGCTTTATCCACGCGGGGCTGATGGCCGACGATCGCCTGCTGACGTCGGAGGTACACGTCAAGGAGATCCGGCTCATCTATGCGCTGCTTTCGGAAAAGGACCGCGACGGCGTCGGCGTCTATCTTCCGGCATGGGAGATCGTCTACACCGAGGCGCGTCTGCCGGACGTCGAACAGCAGCTTTATCTGTCCGCACTGGACGGCGGCGTGCTCGAACCGCGCATGACGCAGCAGACGCTGATGCGCATCGCGCCGTAAACCGCCGATCGCACGGAGGCCCCGCCGCAGCGCATGTTCAAAGAGAAATCCCGTGCAAAACAAGAACGGCCCCTCCGTGCTGCGGAGAGGCCGTTTTGCGTGAACGGTGTTATTTGTCGACCGAGACGATGTTGACGTACTGATACGGGATCTCGATGCTGTTTGCGAGCAGTGCGGCGCGCACGCGCGTCTGGATATCGTCGATCAGCTTTTCCGACGACGTTGTCTTTTCGTAATAGACCGTCGTGACCATGACGAGCGCGCTGTCCTCCAGATCCATAAAGTAGACGTCTCCGTAGCAAAGCGCGCCGTTCGCATCCGTCTTGCCGGGGATCGAAAGCGGGGAGTCCTTGACCGCGTCCAGGATCACCTGCTTCGCGAGATCGACGTCGCTGCCGTATCCGATCGGGAAGCGGAACTTGACGGAGCGGTTGTCGCGGTGATAGCTGAAGTTGTGCACCGACAGGGCGTTGACCTTGCTGTTCGGGATGATGACGCGCAGCGTGTCGACGCCCCGCAGAACGACGTGGCGGTTCGTGATGTCCTCCACGATGCCCTTCGTGCCGTCGGACAGCTCGATGCGGTCGCCGATCTCAAACGGCTTCTGCACGCTGATCATCAGACCGGCAAGGATGTCCTTGATGACGTCCTGCGCGGCGAACGCGACGACGGCGCTGACGACCGCCGTGCCGCCGAGCAGCGTTTTCCAGATCGCGGCGCTGCTGTCGAGCGCGGAGATGGCGATCACCAGCACGCCGACCACGATCAGCACGCGGTTCAGACGCTCGAAAAAGATGTAATGGATGCCGCCGTGCTTCTTTGCGAGGCCGCGGAACAGCCGACGGTTCACAAAGAACAGCACCCAGATGAGAAAGGCGGCAAGAATGATGACGATACCGACCCACAGAACGGTTCCCCAGACGCCTTCGGGAAGCAGATCACGCATACGGAACGAAAAACCTCCTGATCGTTTGCCGGTATTGTAGCACGCTTTTCGCACAGACGCAAGAAATTTGTCGGGCCCGCGTTCTGTCCGGCGCGCATTGCGCATAAGCTGTCGCAAAGAAACGGAGGTCGGGAATGGAGGAACGGGAACTGCTCCCGATCGGAAGGGAGAGAAGGGGAATGGCGCGGCTGCTGTTTTCGGAACTGAAATGCAGGGAGGTCATCAACGTCTGTACGGGCGAGCGTTACGGGAACGTGTGCGATCTCGCGTTCGATCCGTGCTCGGGCGAGGTGCTGGCGATTGTCGTGCCGGGCGCGTCGCGCATGTTCGGGCTTTTGAAGAGCAAGGAGGGCGTGGCGATCCCGTTCTCAAAGATCAAAAAGCTGGGCGAGGACGTGATCCTGGTCGAGCTGCCGTAAGCGCGGGAATCTTGAACAATCCGTAAATTCGGGCGCGGAGGGGGACCGGATCGTTCTGCAGTATGCTATACTATACTAAATCCGTATGGCATAAGAAAGGACAAGCCTATGAAATGCAGATACTGCGGAGGGACCGACAGCAAGGTCATCGACTCCCGCCCGAATGAGGACGGAAGCGCGATCCGCCGTCGCAGAGAGTGTATCGGCTGCGGACGCAGGTTCACGACCTGGGAGCGGATCGAGGAGAACCCGGTCATGGTCGTCAAGCGCGACGGACGGCGCGAGCCGTTTGAGCGCGAGAAGGTTGCGGCGGGCATCCGCAAGGCGTGTGAGAAGCGCCCGATCCCGGCGGACGTGCAGAACCGTCTTGTCGACGAGATCGCCCGCGAGATCAACAACTCGCTCGAGTCCGAGGTCACGACCGAAGCGATCGGCGAGCTGGTCATGAAGAAGCTCAAGGACGTGGACGAGGTCGCCTACGTGCGCTTTGCGTCCGTCTACCGCGAGTTCAAGGACACGCAGACCTTCCTACAGGAGCTGCAGCGGCTGCTGGACGAGAAATGACGCGCGAAGAGTTTTTGAGCATCTACCGTTCCATCGTTCCCGCGCACGGCTATCGCGAGAACAACGGCGTCGGCATCTATACGATTCCGGCGTTTTCGGCGTTCCCGGAGATCGACCACGGCTTTTCGGCGCGCACGGGCGGCGTCTCCCGGGGCTGCTTTTCGTCGCTGAACCTGAGCTTTACGCGGCCCGAACAGCGCGAGAACGTGATGGAGAATTACCGCATCTTCTGCGACGCGGCAGACATCCCGCTCGACAGCATGGTCATGGACAACTACGAGCACGGCACGACGGTGCTGTGCGTCAACCGCTTCGACGCGCGCCGCGGCTATGACCGGCCGCCGCTGCCGTCCTGCGACGGGCTTGTGACCGACGATCCGGAGGTTACGCTGATCACCGGACATGCCGACTGCATGGCGTTCTATTTCTACGATCCGGTGAGACAGTGCATCGGGCTTTGCCACGCGGGCTGGCGCGGCGCGCTCAACCGCATCGGATGCGAGGTCATCAAAACGATGCAGACCGCCTGTGGCTCGGACCCGAAGAACATCGTCTGCGGCGTGGGGCCGTCCATCTGTCCGAAGTGCTTTGAGGTCGGCGACGACGTGGCGGACATGTTCGAGATCGCGTTCCCGCAGTGCAGCTTACGCGGCGTGAACGCAAAAGAGCGGGCGACGGTCGACCTCTGGCAGGTCGCGACGGCGCAGTTTCTGGAGTGCGGCGTAACTCCGGAGCATATTCACCTGATGGGCGTGTGCACGTACGAGGACGAACGGCTGTATTCGCACCGGCGCGACAAAGGCCGCACCGGCGGCATGGCGGCGTATCTGCGTCTGAAGCCGCGGGAATGAAGAAATGAAATGAAATATAAGGAAGGCTTTTCGGTATAAAGCCTTCTTTTTTTATCAGAATTCCGCATTGTGCGCAGATTCGTCCGCAAGACGGTTGACAACCCGGATGGAAAAGTGTAAAATTCATAAGATTTCATTCGGAAACATGAGGAGAACCCAATGAGCAAAACAAACAGAAGCCGACTCGGCAAAAAGAAACAAATCCGCAACATTCTGATCTGCGCGGCGGTCGCGGCGGTGATCGCGCTGGCGATCTTCCTGTATATCGCACTGCAGAAGGACGGCGCGGGTATGAACTGCTTCCAGCGCAACGCGACGGCGGCGAGCGCAAACGGCGTGAAGGTGACCATGGGCGAATACCGCATTGCGTATGACTCCGGCGTCTCCAATGCGCAGACGACCACGTATTCGGATGCGGAGATCCGCACCATTCAGGAGAACGCCGCAAAGAGCGTGCTGATGCAGAAGGTCTATCTGGATCAGGCGAAGAAGCTCGGTCTGTCCCTGACCGACGAGCAGAAGGCCAAGTGCAGGGAGTCCGCGCAGGCGCAGATCGACGCCATCGAGGAATACTTTGAGCAGGAGCTGATCAAGCACGGCAACTATTCCAAGAGCACGATGGAAACCCAGATGAGCGATTATTACCGCAAGCTCGGCATGAGCAAGAACGAATACTTCGATCTTCTGAAGAACAGCGCGGAGGCGGAGTATTGCCGTCAGGCGATCGAAACCTACTATAAGGAAAACGATGATCAGATCGACGAGGCGGAGCTGATCGCGTTCTATCGCAAGAGCGTCGAGGAGTCGATGTATACGACGGATGCAAACGGCGAGAAGACGCCCCTTTATCAGGACGGCCTGTTCTGGACGTATCTGTCCCTCTATTCCGCGGGCTATTCCACGCCGCTGCTGTACGTGCCGGACGGCTTCATCTATGTCGATTTCGTCATGATGCACAAGGATTCGATCGAGGACGCGCAGGCGGTCATCAACAAGATCAATTCGGGCGAGCTTTCCTTTGACGATCTGATGGCGTCCGAGGAGAACGAGGATCCCTATAAGGCTGCGCTGAAGGGGCCGTACCCGATCGCGGAGAACGACCATGCGGGTCTCTTCACGGATCAGGAAGCATATGACGTTGCGGCAAGCCTTGAGATGGGCGAGATCAAGCCGTTCATCGTCAATTCCGCAACAGAGGACAATCCGTCGGCGGTCACCGTGTATCTGTTCCGCCGCGCGGAGGGCAAGATGTGCATGGACGGCGAAACCGGCGTCATCGATATCGACTATTTCCCGGGCATCCGTGAATCCGCAAAGAGCGAGTACCGTCTCGATCAGTGGCTCGGCGAGATCAAATACGAGGACGCAATGTACGCGTATAAAGGAGCGCTCGGATGAAACAGAGCACCATTCGCATCATTTGCTGGATCCTTGCGGGTCTGATGCTGCTGGGCGTCGTCGGTGCGATCATCGGCCTTGCGGTATAACGAAACGAACATCGGAAAGAGGCTTCAGACAGCCTCTTTCTTTTTCTTGCATCGGAAGGGAATCTGTGATACAATTCCGGTACGAACGAAACTGACGGCGCAACGGTACAGGAGGGGGGACGAATCGTGAAAATCAAAGCGACTGCGATCATTCTTGCAGGCATCCTGCTGCTTGCGCTGCTTCCCGCTGCGGCGGCGTCCGGGGAGGATTATACCATCGTGATCCGCGGCGGCGAGACCGCTGCTTCCGTGACGACGAACAACGGCGAGACGCTTCTCAGGGTCGATCTGTTTCTGAACGGCATTGACGACAGCAAGCTTCTGACCGCGCTGTCGTTCGATCTCAGCTTCGATCCCGGAAAGGCCGCATACATCCGCAGCTCTCAGGATACCGGCGAACGGTATCTTTGCGCGGTCAATTCGGGCGGGACCGTCGTTTCGTATCCGACCTTCCTGATCAATGACACCTATGCGGAGCAGGGGATCCTGCGGTTCGTGCTGGCGTCCGATTACGGCTGCCGGATCAAGACGGACAAGCCGATGATCTCGCTGTTCTTCTGGATGACGCCGCAACTCGAACAGGGAACGGCGATCGCGTTTGCGATCGGCGACGACATTGAGGCCGAATCCGTCCGCCGCAGCGCGCAGGGCAGCGTCGGAGCGGAATATGTGCTGCGCACGGTCGGAACGGATCTGACTCCGTTTACGGTCTCCGAAACGACGCCGGACAGCATGCCGATCAACGCGACGGTCAGCTTCCGGGAGGAGGACGTGTCGTATCGCGGCGCGACGCCCTATGTCGTGTTTGCATACAAGGCGCACACGCCGCGCGTCGTTGTGACGAACGCGGACACCGGCGCCGTCGTCGATCCTGCATATTATACCGTTTCCTACCGGGACAACGACAAGGCCGGCACGGCGAATGCGGACGTGACCTTCCGCTATTGCTATTCCGGCACGGCAAGCGGCTGGTTCAAGATCTATCTGCCCAAAACGACGCAGACCTCCGTGCTGAATGTCGCAAACGGCATCAAGATATCGTGGAAGGAGGTCCGGGGCGCAGCGGGCTACGTCATCTACCGCCGGGCGTGGAACCTCATCAGCGCGGGCTGGACGTCGTTTGAACGCTGGAACAATACGACTGAGACGACGTGGACGGATACCAAGGTCTATGCAGGCACGCGCTATCAGTACGGCGTCAAGGCGTATCCGGTCGATCCGATGGACAACTACAATCTCGGCATCGTCGGTCCGCTGAAAACGACCGTCCGCATCACGACGCGCACGCTCAATTCCGTGACCGCGGGCACCAAGAAGCTGACCGCCAAGTGGGACGCTTCCAAGAACTTCACCGGTTATCAGGTGCAGATCGCAACCGACTCGGGCTTCGAGCAGAACCGCCAGACGTTCACGATCGACAACGCGCAGACGACTTCGTACACGGTCAAGAACCTGAAATCCTCAAAGACTTACTATGTCCGCGTGCGTTCCTACACCGTGTTTGAAGGCACGACCTATTACGGACAGTGGTCGAACGTGCGCTCCTGCAAGGTCAAATAACGCGAAGACGGGGCCGCACCCGGAGGGGAAACGGCCGGATCCTGTCAGATTTCGTATATATATATTTTTTTACCGGAACGCTTGCAAAAAACAGAATAGTATGTTATGATGTATCAGTAAATATGGCGATACTGTGAACAAGACTATATTCAGCGTCGTCATATATGCGGAGTTGCATTCGGCGCGCCTTCCCGGGGTTTCAAAGGGGATGATCGCCGTGCAGGACGCACATTTTAGCAGGAGGAAAGAACCTATGAAGAAACTGTTGGCAATGCTCCTTTCCCTCGCAATGCTGCTCGCGCTTGTTCCGGCAACGTTGGCTGACGACGCGGACTTCACGCTCAGCGTGGAGGGCGGCTGGGTGGACCGCAATCTTGAAGAGGTCGACGGCGAGAAGCTTTTGAAGGTCGACGTCAAGTTGAGCGGCACGGTCACCGATCCGGTCTGCGGCATGAAGTTTGCCCTGACCTACAATGCGGAGCAGATCACCCTCAAGAAGTATGAGGCGAATGAATCGTTCGGCACGCCGATGATCAACGACACTGCGGCCGGCAAGTTCACCTACGCTTCGGCAAACACGACCAGCGTCGCGGTGACGGACGAAATGACCGTCGTCACGCTGTACTTCGCGCTTGCGGAAGGCCTCGAAACGGGCGACGAGATCGAATTTGCACTCGAGAGCGGCGCATACGTCGAGACCGGCGATCCCAAGACGCCCGCTGCGCATGATCTCGCAGCGGACCTCAAGCCGTACAGGTGCTTTGACGCGACATTCTCTCTCTTCATCCCCGGCGGCAAGGTTTCCGAAAACCTCGTTGCGGTCGACGGCCAGAACCTTCTGGCGGTCGAGGTCAGCGTCCGGTCGGTCCTCGAGCTGTCCGTTTGCAGCATGACGTTCGATCTGCATTACGATCCCGCGCAGCTCACCTTCGTGAAATTCGAGGGCGATGAAGCGTTCGGCGCAGCGGAGACCAACGCGAACACCGCAGGTCTCATCCTTTACACCTCGGCGAACGCGAACGGCGTTGCGGTCAGAGACGAGAACCTTCTGGTCGGCACGTTCTACTTTGCGGTTGCGGAAGACCTCCCGGTCGGCACCGAGATCACGTTCGAGCTTTCGCCCGACGATTACGTGGAGACCGGCAGCCCGGCAGCACCGGACGACTATTTCCTGAGCGAAGACTTCTCGCCGTACGTTCTGGATCAGGAAGTTCCCGACGAGCCCATCGTTCCGTCCGTTCCGTTCAATGGCACCGTTGCGTGGGCGGAAGGCGCAGTCGAATACAAGGGCCAGACCCCGTACGTTATCTGGGATCATGCGGCAGGCAAGATGGAGCCGGCGTTTGTGGTCCTCGATGAGAACAACGCGGCAGTCGATCCCGAGAACTATGACTTTGAGTACAAAGAGAACGTCTATCCCGGCACCGGCTACCTGTTCGTGACCTTCAAGAATGCGTACTCCGGCGAGGCGCAGCTGTTCTTCAAGATCTATCTGCCGGCCAGCGAATGGCTCACGGTTGAGAACGTCGAGAACGGCATCCTGCTGAACTACGCGCCGGTCGAGGATGCGGCGGGCTACGTCATCTATCGCCGTGCATGGAGCACAACGACCAACGGCTGGACCGCGTTCGCACGCTGGGACAACACGACCGAGACCCACTATCTCGACGGTCATGACGATATCCACAAGACCTATGCCGGCACGCGTTATCAGTACGGCGTCAAGGCGTACTTCGCAAGACGTCTCGACCCGGTTGCGGGCGAAGAGATCGGCGGCAACGTCAATGAGCCCTCCGGCAACTACAACCTCGGTATTGTCAGCGACCTCAAGACGACGGTCCGCATCACCACCCGTACGCTGAACAGCGTCACCGGCGGCACGAAGCAGGTCACCGCAAAGTGGGGCGCTTCCAAGAACTTCACCGGTTATGAAGTCCAGATCGCAACCGACGAGGCGTTCACCAAGAACGTCAAGACGGTCAAGATCACCGACTACACGAAGGCTGCCTACACGTTCAAGAACCTGCAGGCCAAGACCACCTACTATGTGCGTGTCCGTTCGTACCATGTCTTTGAGGGCACGACGTACTACGGCGGCTGGTCCAATGTGCTGAACGCAAAGACCAAGTAAAATCAATTCCTGCAAAGCCCCGCGTCAGGCGGGGCTTTTTACATCGGAAAAAAGGAGAAGAAAATGATTGCATTCGGAATCTTCGGCTCGCTGCTGTTTGTTCTCATGCTCGCCGTACTGGAGCTGAACAAGAACACCGTTTGGGGATTCATCCTGCTTGCCCTTGTCACAGCTGCGTTCGTGTTCCTGTTCGTCAAGGTGCTGCACGGCAACAAATGGTACTGGAAGCTGCTCGGCTGGCTGGGCTGGCTCGGCGTTTTCTGCGGGATCCTGTTTGTGACCTGGCCGCCGATGCGCCGCGTTCCGGCGTATGAGGGCAGCACGCCGGTCTATACCGAGGTCGTTTCGCTCGAAAAGGGCGACGTGCGCGGCGTTGTGATCGACGACGGAAAAGTTGAGCTGTATGCGGGCATTCCGTACGCCAAGCCGCCGGTCGACGATCTGCGCTGGCGCGAGCCGCAGGACCCGGAGCCGTGGGAGGGCGTGCTCGACGCGGACCACTTTGCGCCGATGTGCATGCAGCCGACCGAAATGCCGCTGGTCGGCAGCCTCAAGCAGATCATCGGCTACCATGAGTACAGGATCACGCTGTCCGACAATTATACGCCTGCGGTCAGCGAGGACGGCCTGTACGTCAATGTGTGGAAGCCGGCAGGCAAGGCGGAGAAGCTGCCGGTGCTCGTCTATATCCACGGCGGCACGCTGCAGACCGGACAGCCGTGGTACGGCGATTATGCCGGGACCGGCCTTGCGCGCGAGGGCGTGATCGTCGTGAATCTCGGCTACCGGCTCGGGATCTTCGGCTATCTGGCCGACGAAGCGCTTGCCGCCGAATCGCCGAACGGCACGACCGGCAACTACGGCCTGCTGGACCAGATCAAGGCGCTCGAATGGGTGCGCGACAACGTCGCGGCGTTCGGCGGCGATCCGGACAACGTCACGCTGGCGGGCGAATCCGCGGGCGCGGCGGCGGTCAGCGCGCTGTGCACCTCGCCGCTCGCTAAGGGACTGTTTCAGCGTGTGCTGATCGAAAGCTCGACCGTTGCGTCAGCCGAGCCGCCGCATTCGTTCCGTTCGTATGAGGACGCGATCCAATCCGGCAAGGAGCTTTGCGCGCGCTACGGCGTCCGATCGGCTAAGGAACTGCGCAGCGTCGACGCGAAAAAGCTTGTCAACGAGGCGTACACGCAGCACTTCATGACGGTCGACGGCTACGCGCTGACCGAAACGCCGTATGAATCGTACCAAAAGGGCTTGCACAACGAGCAGGCGATCCTGCACGGCTACAACTCCAAAGAGAGCGGACCGTTCCTGATCTTCGGCAACGCGAGCCTTAAGGACTATGAGGAAAAGGTGCGCGGCTACTTCGGCGAATACGCGGACGACGTGCTGAAGCTGTACAATCCGACGACGAACGCGGAGGCAGAGGATTACTGGGCGCAGATCTACGGCGCGGTGTTCTTCAACTATCCGCACTACTGCCTGAACCGGCTCGCCGCAAAGAACGGCATCCCGGTCTATGAATACTATTTCAGCAAGGACAACGGCCGTCTCGGCGCATGGCACAGCGGCGAGGAGATCTATTTCTACAACAACCTCCCGCACGACAGCCGCTTTGACGAGGTCGACTACCGGCTCGGCGACACGATCACGGCCTATGTGACCAACTTCATGAAAACCGGCGATCCGAACGGCGAAGGCCTGCCCGTATGGGAGATCTCCAAGGACTCCGATCGCATCATGGAGCTCGGCGACACGGTCGGCATGACCGACGAAAAATACCTCGCCTTCTATGAGATCATGGACCGCATGACGGGGTGGGGACAGTAAGCGGAGCCGTGCCGCGGCACAAAAAATATTTTGAGAATTGCAAAATTCCTGTTGACAAACGACAGATGAGCCGCTATAATATCATCTGTTCGCGGGAATAGCTCATTTGGTAGAGCGCAGCCTTGCCAAGGCTGAGGTGGCGGGTTCGAGCCCCGTTTCCCGCTCCACCATATGCCTCCTTAGCTCAGCTGGCTAGAG